>Ga0184628_10000100_pt1 | contig 45775 bp, 40 predicted proteins | sample PLM4_5_b1_FD_133149 | JGI IMG/M metagenome (GOLD analysis project Ga0184628, IMG submission 133149) | Groundwater sediment microbial communities from an aquifer in East River, Colorado, USA - PLM4_5_b1 | ecosystem: Environmental > Terrestrial > Soil > Riparian zone | place: USA: East River...
CACCGTCTTCTGCGTCTGTGCCCATATCTTCAGGAGCTCCGACTGCATGAACTCCCTCGTCTGCGCATCGAGAGCCGCGAATGGTTCATCCATGAGCAGCACCACGGGATCTGCAGCCAGTGCGCGGGCGAGATTGGTGCGCTGCTGCATGCCGCCGGAGAGTTCCGACGGGTAGTGACGTTCGAATCCCCCAAGGCCCACGAGCTTCGTGAAGTACTCCGTGCGTTCCTTCATCGTTGGCGCGTCGAAGCGGCGCTGAAGCTCCATACCGTATCGGATGTTGCCGGTGACTGTACGCCAGGGCAGGAGGCTGGCATGTTGAAATACAACGGCGCGATCCACACCGGGGCCCTGTATGGGTTTGCCATCGATGGATACCGTACCCTGCTCGAAAGGCAGAAGGCCGGCCACAATGCTCATCAGCGATGTCTTGCCGCAGCCGCTTGGCCCGACGATAGCCATGAATTCGCCGTCTCCAACCGACAGCGACACGTCGACCAGTGCAGGGACTTCGCGGGATTCGCGGTCCAGCCGGTATTGCTTGGAGACGTGATCGATTTCGAGTTTCACCGGAGAGCGAGTTTCGATTTGCGCTCCTCTTCGGATTTGATTCCGGCGCCGAACAGTTTCTGGAAGAAGCCTTCTTTCACGAGTCGATCGACGGTGCTGTTGTCGACGACGGTCTTGAAGTCGAACTTCCTCATCGCCGTTGCCGTTTGGGCGTCTGCTTGGTTTACGACGGACTTGATCGCACCGGTGAGTACGTACGGGATCCGTTCGAAGGCAGAGGTCATCGCATACAGGTCATATACGCGTTCAATATCGGCCTGCTCCTGCTTGTCGTACGCAAGATATGCCTTCACTGCGAACGCCTTGTCTTCATAGAAACGCTTGATCGCTTCGGCCTGTGCTTTGATGATCAGTTCCGGGAGTTTGGGATTTGCAGCCAGAGTCTTTCTCGTAAACAAATAGACGCTGGATGCATAGATGTCGCTGTGGTCTGCAAGGTTGCCCAGGTTTTTATAACCTTGAGCCTCGACTTTGAAGTACGACGGCGCTGTAAGCAGCGCGGCGTCCGCGCGCCCGGTGGTGAGAAATACCATCCTGGACGTTGCATCGGTGCCCGACGGAACCCACTGAACATCGGTCGACTTCAAGCCGGACTTTGCGAGTAGCGCGATCGTGTAGTTGTAAGGCGCATCGCCAATCGAACTCACGGCGATTCGTTTTCCTTTCAGATCCTTGACGCTGTTGAACCCTTTTGCAGCCATCAGCGCGAAGACGCCCTTGTTCAGCATGCTGCCGACGGATATGAGAGCGCCAGGATCCTTCGAACTCGCCTGCATCGCCTGTTCCATGGAAGAGTTCGTCATTGCCGCTTCACCACTGACAATCATGGCGACGCCGAGATTTCCCTGGCCAAATACAAGATTCACATCGAGGCCGTATTTCTGGTAGTAGCCACCTTCCCTGGCGATGAACATGGGCCACGAGCCGCCGCTCCTGGCAGGGAAATTAATCGTGATCTTCTGAAGTGGCGGTGTCTGCGCGGACGCAATGGACGTCACCAAAAGCGCCGTGATGAGAAACGCGAATCGAATTCGAGTAATCATGGGACCACCTTTCATACGTCCAGCTTGAAGACTTTCTTCGCATTGTCTTCAAGGACCATTTTCTTTTCAGCGGCGCTCAGCCAGTCGAAGCCTTCGATGATGTGCCGCGTCTCGTCGAGCCACTTGCCGGTCTTCGGATCCTTCACCGTTCCAACCCCGGGCCGCTCTGTTCCGAACATGCAGCGATCCGCACCCACTGTCTTGAACAACAGAGTCAGCGCGTCGGCCGAATACAGAACGGTGTCGAACCACAGTTTGCGGAGCTTTTCGGAAAAGCGTTCCGTGCCTCGCCGCAGCGAAGTCGCATCGAAGCGCGCCACCTGATAAGGTATCGCTCCTCCGCCATGGGACACGATCAGTTTCAGCGTCGGGAAATCCGCAAACACATTCGAATTCAGCAGCGACACAATCGCAATACTTTCTTCATTGATAAAGTGCAGCGAATACGTCAGCCGTTCGGAACGGCATCCCGCCGAATGGATATGCGCGGGAATATCGAGTTCCACCAGCTTTTCGTAGAGCGGATACCAATAGCGGTCACCCAGCGGTGGCGTTTCCACACCGCTGCATTCGCCCGGATCGGGGTTGAGAAGAGTTCCGACGAAGCCCATTTCCTTCACGCATTTTTCAAGATAGGGAACCAGGGCCTTCGGACTGACTCCCGGACTTTGCGGCAAACCGCAAACGCCGCGAAACACTTTTGGGAACAGTTTCACTTCGCGCGCGATGATGCTGTTGGTTTCTTCCGTATACCACGTGGTGAGTTTTGGATTCTCGCTGTGCATCATCTGATACGGACGAGGGGAGATGATCTGCATGTCGGTACCCGCTTCCTGCAGTTGTGCGAGGTGCGAGGATCCGCCGAAGACCGGTGAGTTGAGCGCCTTGATAAGGTCGTCGTCTGTAGCTCCCACCTGACCGCGCCCGTGCCCGCCGCGATGCGAAAGAAGTCCAGCCTTGTAAACGTACAGGCTGTCTGGCGCAGTCACGTGCGCATGCATATCAATGATCATTACTTCACGCCTCCGGATAACGGTGCGGATTGTGCCACCGAATCGTCGTAGGATTTCCGGGCTTTAAGACCCTCTTCAAAAATGTTCCAGGATTCCACCCAGGCCTGAGTCGTTTCGTACATTTCCTTCGTGTACGGCTCGAAGACAATCCGCTCGCCGGAACCAAACAAGCGAGTATCCATGACATTGTGGAAACGCGTGGGGAATTCCTTTTTGTAGTAGTGGCTGTATTTCTGATGATGCAAATCAATATCGACCTGACGAACTCGTAATCGAGGCCTTCATCCTTGAAGTACCCCTTTTCCTCGGCGACCCACTCCTGCAAGCGCATGTGCGGACCGATAATGAACTTGCTCATAGTGGCGAAGATTATTGCAGCTGATTCAGGTCCACACAAGAGCAGACCTTGCGGCTTGACATCGTGCATCCGTCGAAACAGAATCTGCTGCAACTTCTTCCGGAGGTTTCTTGATGAAGATCCGATTCGCTGTCGTCGTCGCGGCGATCAGCGTGCTTGCTGCCGCATTGCCGGCATTCGCACATCACTCATTCGCCGCTGAATTCGACGCGTCGCAACGCGTGACTCTGACAGGGGTCGTGACCAAAGTGGAGTGGACGAATCCTCACGTCTGGTTCTGGGTGAATGTGATGGACGAAAAGACCGGGCAGGTGACGAACTGGGGTCTGGAGATGGGCAGTCCCAACGCGCTTCAACGCGATGGAGGATGGACTCCCAATACCATGAAGGTTGGAATGATCGTTACCGTGAACGCCAGTCGAGCTAAAGACGGAAGCAACAAGGCAAATACGTCCGCTGTAACCGTAAATGGCAAGAGACTTGGCGGCGCTTCCAGCCAGGGCCCCGCGCAATAAATGGGGGAACCAGGGGTCAGAACCCTGGTTCCCTCATTTTCTTACTGTCGGGTGATTTTGAAAGTGCCTTTCGTCGTACCCGAAACCCAGGTGCCGACAACGGAACGATTGTAGAGTCCGATATTTTCGATCTTTCCATCGGCCACGTAGTGTACAGTCGCTCCCTTGCTATCCTTCCCATCGCCTTCGAAGTGAACGATCCATTCCACCGGAGCCGGCGCGGAACCGCCAGCGCCATTCCCAGCGCGAGCGCCTCCTCCACCGCCTTGAGCCGCTCCACCGGCAGCCGGAGCGGCTGGTAGTGCCGGTGCTGCCGCAGCAGGTGCCCCGGGTGCCGCAGGTGCAGCAGTTCCAGCAGGTGCTCCAGCGGCAGCCGGTGCCCCAGTGGCAGCGGCATTCCCACCTCGATTACCACGATTTCCGCCACCGCCTCCTCCTGCACCAGCGGCGGGAGCTGCCGCAGCCGCTCCCGGCGGAGGCGCCACAGGCGTCGGAGTGAGAGAAGCATTCTTAACGACGATCGTGTCAGTACCTGGATTTATCGCTCCCGAAATCACTTTGCCATCCCAGTCAAACACGATGAAGACTTGAGTCCGATTGGTTGTGCTTTCACCCCAGTCGCCAAGCCATGAGCCCTTCAATGGAAAACCTTCCTGTGCGGTCAACGGCAATATCATTGCCAGACACGCCAGCACAGCCAACAGGCCCAAGGTTATTTTCCGCATTTTGTATCCTCCACGTTCATCACAACTTCATATATCTGCGAACGCAGCATTATTCGAACGGCAAAAGCTGTCAAGGGATTCCTACTGAACGCTGCCAAAGAATAATCCGTCCGGGGTGTTCGGCGCCTGGAACTGCTTGATCAGCTTCAACGAATCCGGATCCAGGACGCTGACCTGGCCTGAGTAGCCTGAAATATAGACTTTCCCGTTGAAGGGACTGACTTGAAGTCCTCCAGTACCCGTCCCCAGCGTGTCGGATGTCGTCGCGACAACCTTTCGTGTGGCCACATCGATTTTCCAGACACGCATTCCAGCCGGTGTTCCGCCCCGCGGTGCCGTTCCCAGATTGTAGATTGATTTCCCATCCGGGCTGAATCGGGCGACGAAGGGCCCGCCATCCACTTCAACATTGAAATCCAACTCATAGTCGGAAGTCCGAAAGAAGGCCACCTGTCGCGTCGTTCCCAAGCTCGTGACAAACCATTTGTCGTCGGGACTGACTGTCATACGCTGATTGCCGCCGCCCGTGCTGACAACTTTAGTCACTTGCTTCCCGGGAACATCGACCACCGAAAGTGTGCCGGCGCTCACATTGCTGGTAAATATCTTCTTCTCGTCTCTGGTCATCGAGAAGAAGTGGGTGGTCTGCGAGCCGGTGGGTAAAGTATCCACGATTTTCTGCTGCTTCGGGTCGATCACGATAATGGAATTTTTCAACTCCGCGGTGACATAGAGGAGACCGCTTGGACCTTCCAGCGCGAAATGCGGTCGTTTGAAATCCCCGGTATCCATAGACGACAGGATCTGGCAGTCGGATGTTCGGATGAAGTGGATCACGTGTTCATCGGTTCCGGGCGCACCGACGTTCGCCGAGCTGTAGACGGGAACATAGAGCATTTTCCCGTCACGGGAGAAAGCGGCTTCGTGTGGACTGATCCCCATTGTTGCGTGACAGATTTCCTGATCCGTGTCGGCATCGTAGAGTGTGATGCCCGGCAGCAATTTGCTGACAACGACCATAAGGTGTTTGTGCTGGACCGGAACGCCTTGCGGCGGCGCCGCCACGGCTCCCAGCAGCGCCAGGGTGATCATCAGACTTGCAATTCCTGCAAAACGGAATGATTTCGACATTAAAAAACTCCTGACCGTCATAGTAAACATTGCCGGTCGAGTTTCAAACCAGGTAACGCGTCGAAACCCACAATCAATTGCATGCATTGATCATTGGCGCATCACGCGATAAGATGCCGCGATTCCGCAGCGATGGTCACAGAGGAACCAACCTCTGTAGATATGAACTAGTTCGGGAGGGGGGCCTCTATGCGCATGCATCATTTCAAATGGTTTTACCTGCTCGTCGTCGGCATCCTGATTTCAAGTTGGATCGCACTCGGCCTGCAGAACAAGCGTGTCGACGAAAACGCGTTGAAGAACGCGGGACAGACCGGCGAGGAATGGCTGACCTACGGGTTGAATTATGGCGAGACGCGCTACAGTCCGCTCAAGCAGATCAATGCTGCCAACGTCGGCCGGTTAGGATTGGCGTGGACATACGAGATCGGTCCTGGCGGCGGTAACCAGGAAGCAACTCCCCTCGTATCGAACGGCATTCTTTACAACATCACCAACTGGAGCATTACCTATGCCGTGGATGCTCGAACCGGCAAAGAGTTATGGCGATACGATCCCATGGTCGACCGTCCGACTGTTCAGCCGAAAGCCTGCTGCGGAATCGTGAACCGCGGACTTGCCCTGTACGAAGGGAAGGTATTCGTACCTGTACTTGATGGCAGACTCGTCGCATTGGACGCGGTGAAGGGCACAGTCGTGTGGAGCATCCAGACCTTTCCCACAGACCAGCAGTACACCATGACGATGGCGCCACGGATTGCCAAAAATAAAGTGATCGTCGGAAATGCCGGCGCAGAAAAACCCGTGCGCGGTTTCTTTACGGCCTATGACACCGACACCGGCAAGATGGCGTGGCGGTTCTATACGGTTCCCGGAGATCCATCAAAGGGATTCGAAAACAAGGCAATGGAAATGGCATCAAAGACCTGGGGCCCGGACGCGTGGAAACTGGGCGGCGGCGGCACGGTCTGGGATGCGATTACGTATGATCCGGATACAAACCTGGTTTTCGTCGGTACGGGAAATGGTGGACCGTGGCCTGCCGAACTTCGAAACTCCAAGGGTCTCGACAGTCTCTTTGTCGCATCCGTTATCGCCGTCGATGCCGACAAGGGCGATTACAAATGGCATTACCAGTTTGTGCCCGGCGACTCCTGGGATTTCGACAGCGTGCAGCAGTTGACCGTCGCAGATATTCGCATCAACAACCAGAATCGAAAAGTCATCATGCAGGCGAACAAGGACGGGTTCTTCTACGTTCTTGATCGTACCAATGGGAAATTGATTTCCGCGGAGCCTTACGCGCAGCTCAACTGGGCCACCGGGATCGACTTGAAGACTGGACGACCCAACATCCGGCCCGAAGCCATGTACGGAAAGGACCAGAGCATCATGATCATGCCTGGGCCTGGCGGAGGCCATAACTGGGCTCCGATGTCTTTCAATCCAACGCTGAACTTGATGTACATTCCGACATCCGCGAGCAGCAGCTCCACGTATGCCGTCGCACAAAACTTCGTGTACAACCCCACAGCCAGCAATACCGGACTAGCGCGTGGTGGCCCACCACGAGGAGGCGCGCCCGGTGGGGCGCCTGGCGGCGCACCGCCGCTTCCTCCTGCAAATGGCATCGCTCCCATCCAGGATCCTGGAGCCGCAATCGGCGCCGGACAAGCGCCTCCTCCTCCGCCAACCGCACCGGCAGGCCCCACACTGCCTTCGATCGGCCCACAGCTGACAGGCTCATGGCTCGTCGCGTGGGATGTCGTCACTCAGAAAGAGAGATGGCGCTCGCAAGGCGGAGGCAGCATCGGCGGTGGAACCGTAGCCACCGCAAGCAACATCGTGGTTCAAACTCTCGGAAACGGCCATCTGCGAGCGCTGTCCGCGGAAAAGGGAGAAGTGCTCTGGGATGTCGCGACGGGACAAACCGGAGGCATGGGACCGCCGATCACGTTCCAGCTGGATGGCAAACAGTACATTGCTGTCGCCGGCGGTCAGGGACAAGGTGCCGGGGGCGGTCGCGGCGGACCGCCAGCGGGCGCGGCACCTCCCCCAGCGCCAATACTTCCCCGGTTGTATGTGTACACCTTGGATGGCACTGCCCCGAATCCAACACCTGCACCGGCAACGCCGCCAGCAGCACCAGCTGCCCCCGGCGCCCGAGGCCAGTAAAAACGGGGCCAGACGGGTCATTCCCCTTTTTTTGGAGAAAAAAGGGGAATGACCCGTCTGGCCCCGTTTCCCAGCATTGGAACGCACTGAATCTCTTTGGGATTTCGGGATTTTCAATTATGATCTGCGACAAATTATGAAGTCGTTTTCAGACCGTAGAACATTCATTAAAACCGCGTTCGCAGGGGCAGCCGGAATGTCGCTGCCGGGAAGTTTGTTCGCGCAAGCCGCGCCCGAGGGCTCAGGCGCACTGCGATTGAGCGACGACCTGTTCGTTTTGAGAAATCCGGGTGAGGCCAATGTCATCGCGCAAATCGATGCCAAGGGCGTTTTGCTCGTTGATGGCGGATCTGCTAAAGGCTCCGATGCGCTGATGAAAATGGTCTCCGGACTGCCCGGTGCCGGTCCGGTTCACACGCTTTTCAACACACATTGGCATCCCGAGCAAACCGGGTCGAACGAACGGCTGGGCAAAGCCGGCGTTACGATCATTTCCCACGAGAACACGCGCCTCTGGCTGGGGCAGAACATCACCTGGCCCTGGAATGGACAGAAATTCGCAAAGCTGCCCAAGATTGCTCAACCTAATAAAACCATCTACACGACAGCGAAACTCGACTCCGATGTGCGCTACGGCTATATCGCGGATGCAGCACACACCGATGGCGATCTGTACGTCTATTTTCCTAAGCAGAATGTCCTCGCGGTGGGTGGTGCGGTGACGGGACAGGGCTGGCCGGCTGTCGACTGGTGGACCGGTGGTTGGATTGGTGGAATCGTTGGCGGCATCCAGCGGTTGCAGACTGTAGCCAATGCGGACACTCGTATCGTACCCGCAGAGGGGCCTCTACTCACATTGGCAGATCTCAAGACTCAGTTGGATATGTACGGAAAAATTTACGACACCCTGAGTCAAATGATGAACAAGGGCCGCGGGCCAACCGAAGCTGTGGCCGCACAGCCGGGAAAGGAATTTGAAGCGAAGATGGGAAATTCGGACGAGTTCATACGCCGTTCGTTCGAAAGCCTGTGGGCCTACAATTCACCGGACGCCTAATATATGAAAAGGAATCCAATACTACCGATCGCCGTAATTTTGCTCGCAGGACTGCTGACCGGTTCGGTGGCCAGCCTGGCTACCATGGCTCCAACGGCGGCTCCCGCAGTGTCCCCTGCCGCGACTGCAGCACAAGCTGCCGCAGCCCAGGCTGCGCAAGCACAGCTGGCCACCATCAACACCTATTGCGTCGGATGCCACAACGACCGCGCCAAGACCGCTGGTGTCAGCTTTGAGGGAATCAAGGCGGACGGTATCGCGGAACATGCCGAAGTTTTCGAAAAGGCCGTACGCAAACTGCGCGGCCGCGTCATGCCTCCTCCGGGTTCAAAACAGCCGGACGCCAGGGACATTGACGCTCTGGTTTCATGGCTTGAAACGTCTCTGGACCGTGCCGAAGGTAAGGCTCACATTTCGGACCAGGTCGTGCTGCATCGGCTGAATCGGAAGGAATATACCAACGCGGTCCGCGATCTCCTCGCAGTCGAGTTTGATGCTGCTGCAACGTTGCCGGAAGACGACTCGGTTGACGGCTTCGACAACATTGCGACAGCGTTGCAGGTGTCGCCTTCCTTCATCGAGCAATATGTTATCGCGGCGAGGCTCGTTGCCGTGAAGGCCGTTGGACGCCCGGATTCCAGACCAAATGGCTGGACCTTCCGCGCCGGTCCGGGATCGCAGCTGAGCCACGTCGAAGGCCTGCCGCTGGGCACGCGTGGAGGAATTCTCGCGAAGGTTGATCTCCCATCCGACGGCGAGTACGTCATCAATATCGCCGACATGGCGGGCAACATCTGGGGCAACGGCATGGAGTATGAAAACCCGGTTGTGGTGACGCTGGACAATAAAATCATCTATGAGACTGTGGTCGGCGGCGAAGAAGACAACAAGGCCTACGATTATCAGATTAGCGGCGCGCTGGACAAACTAAACGCCCGTTTGAAGAACATTCGCTTCACCACTACTGGTGGCCCGCACAAGATCGGTGTCGCATTCAGGCGCAAATCCTTTGCCGAGTCCGACGATGAGATGCAGGTGTACTCGCCCGGCGGTGGACAGGATCGTCTCTACCGCGTGAATTCGTTTCAGCTTCAGGGGCCGTTCAACGCGAAAGGGCTCGGAATGACGCCGAGTCGCGAACGAATTTTCATTTGCCAGCCATCTGGGGATGCCGGTAAAGGCGAGACTCCGGAGGCCTGCGCCAAAAAGATTATCGCGCTTACGGCTAAACGCGCATACCGTCGTCCGGTGACGGATCAGGATGTGACGGAGATTCTCGCGTATTACAACGACGGCGTAAAGGAAGGCGGTTTCGAATCTGGAATCCGGAGCGCCATTACCGGTGTGCTGGCGAGCCCGTTCTTCCTGTATCGCGGCGAGCACGTTCCCGCAGGATTGCGTACTGGGGAAAGCTATACCGTCAGCGATCTCGAACTTGCGTCGAATCTTTCGTTCTTTCTCTGGAATTCCATTCCCGATGACGAACTACTGGATCTTGCGATCAAGAACAAACTTAGTGATCCTGCGAGCCTCGAGAAGCAGGTGTCGCGCATGCTTGCGGATTCACGCTCGGTGACACTGGCAGGTAATTTTGTGCATCAATGGCTCGACATGAAGCGCCTGGACGACATTGTTCCGGACTCGGACGTGTTTCCGTATGCATCCGGCCGGAATGATCCTCGCAGGGATTTCCGCACTGAACTCACAATGTTCGCCGACAGCATTTTCAGGGAAGACCGCAGCGTCGTCGACCTGATGAGGGCAAACTACACGTTTCTCAATGAGCGCATCGCGGTCCACTACGGAATCACCGATGTCAAAGGCAGTTTCTTCCGCCGGGTCGAACTCAAGCAATCCGCTCGCTGGGGACTGCTCGGCAAAGGTGCCGTTTTGATGGCAGCCGCCTATCCGAACCGCACTTCGCCGGTTCTGCGCGGCGCATTCATCCTCAAGCACATTCAAGGCGTGCCGCCGGCAATGCCGCCTCCGAATGTCCCGACTCTGAATGATAAGGACATCGGCACCATAAAAGCGCTCACGGTCCGCGAGATGATGGCAAAGCATCGCTCCAGTCCGACGTGTTCGGCGTGTCATTCGGTGATGGACCCGCTTGGTTTCGCACTGGAGAACTTCGATGCGACCGGCATGTGGAGAGAACGGGATCGTTTTGCCGGAGTAACGATCGATTCTGCGGGAGAGTTGCCCGACGGAACACAAATCAAAGGCCCCGATGATCTGCGCAAGGCGCTGCTGCGCCGTCCTGAACAATTTGCGCAGACGTTTACCGAAGGGTTGCTGGTGTATGCGACGGGTCGTACGCTCGGGTACGACGACATGCCTGCAGTGCGCCGGATGGTGCGCGCTGCGGCTCCAGGCGATTATAAGTTTTCATCGCTGGTCCAATCCGTGGTTCGCAGCGAACAGTTCAAGATGCGCCGGGTACCTCAACCTGCCGTGGCGCGGGCATCGAAGTAAGGGCAGTTATAAACAGGAGATTTGAAATGGTTATCACTAAGAAACACGTTTCACGACGCACGTTACTCAAAGGCATTGGTGTCACTATGGCTCTACCTTTGCTCGATGCGATGAATCCCGCCGCCACGGCGTGGGCCCAGACTCCGGCCGGCTCGACGCCGAAGCGCTTCGCGTTTGTCGGCTTTCCGCATGGTGCGGTAATGGACAGATGGTCGCCGAAACAGGCCGGCACCGGCTTCGACATATCGCCAATCCTTGAACCGCTGGCGCCCTACCGCGAGCACCTGACTATTGTCTCGGGGTTGCGCAACAAGCCCGGAGAGTCTCCCGAGCCTCATGCCAACATCGAGCTCACATGGCTGAACTGCGTCAGGCCCGGGGAGCACGGCGTTGCCGGCCCGGACGCCGGCGTTACCGCCGATCAGTTTGCGGCGCGTCATATCGGTCAGGACACGAGGTTGCCTTCGCTTGAACTGACGACGACCGGATCCGCGAGAATGTCCTGGCGGACACCGACACAGTCGCTGCCGCAGGAAGGAAATCCGCGCGCAGTGTTTCAGAAGCTGTTCGGCCAGGGGGATACCGACAAGGAACGCGCGACGATCCTTGTCGAAACCGGCAGCATTCTCGATCGTGTCAAGGCGCAAGCTGCACGCTTACAGGCCAGCCTGGGAGTCAGCGACCGTGTGGTTGTGAGCGATTACCTCGACTCGGTTCGCGAGATCGAGCGCCGTGTGCAGATGGCCTCCCAGGCGGACACCGCCTCGCTGAATATTCCGGACGCGCCGGTGGGTACGCCAAATGACATTACGGAGCATTTTAAACTGATGTTCGATCTTATGGCCCTCGCGTTCCAGGCGGATATCACGCGAGTCATCTCGTTCTCGATGGATCACGAAGCGAGCATGAGGACCTATACCAACCTTGGTATTTCGGAGGCCTTCCATCCCCTCTCGCATCATGGAGACCAGCCGAAGAAGCTCGACAATCTGGTGGTGATTCAGAAGTACCACACCGATATGTTCGCTGGTTTCATCAAGAAGCTGGTTGCGGCAAAAGAGGGCGACGGCACGGTTCTGGATCACTCGACGATTCTTTACGGAAGCAATATGAGTAACAGCAACAGGCACAACAACGATCCGCTGCCGTCCGCGATCCTCGGTCGTGCACACGGGCGTATCAAGGGCGGACAGCACCTGGCGTATCCGCAGGATTCGCGCTTTGCCGATCTGCTGCTGACACTGTTCGATCGCAACAACATCCCGGTCAAGTCCATTGGTGACAGCGGCGGCATTCTCTCGGAGGTCTAACATGTTCGGATTGCCGACAAGGTCGTTAAAAACGTCGTTAAGGAAATGGACCGTCGCATCTGTCTTTATGGCTGTACTGGTCGCTGCCGTTTCGATGGCGGCGCCTGGCAAGCCGACGCTGCTCGATGCCGCGGAGTCTGGTGATCGCGCGACTGCGTTGAAGTTGCTCGCGGAGCGCGCGGACGCGAATGCAGCCGGAGCCGATGGAACCACGGCCATCATGTATGCCGCTCACAACGACGATCTTGCTCTCGTCCAGGCGCTGATCAAGGCCGGCGCAAACGTTAAGTTGAAGAACCAGTTTGGCACCTCGGCAATTTCCGAGGCCGCCATCATCGGTTCCGCGCCAATCCTCGACGCACTGCTCAAGGCAGGCGCGGATGCCAATTTCAAAAATCCCGAAGGCGAAACGCCTTTAATGGCAGCGGCGCGCAGCGGCAAAGTGGATGCGGCCAAACGGCTGTTGGATGCCGGCGCCGATGTGAACGCGAAAGAAAACTGGGGCGGACAGTCCGCAATAATGTGGGCGGCCGCGCAAAGCCAGCCGGAGATGATCAAGCTCCTCGCCTCGCGGGGCGCGGACGTGGATGCGCATGGCGTCGTCCGCCAGTGGGAACGTAAAGTCCTCGGCGAGCCTCGTCCCAAAGATATGAACAAGGGCGGATTCACACCGCTGATCTATGCCGCACGTGAAGGCTGCGTCGAGTGTGCAAAGAATCTGATCGCTGCCAAGGCCGATCCCGACCTCCAGGACCCGGATGGACTGACGGCGTTGAATATGGCGCTGCTCAACATGCATTTCAACTTCGCCGCATACATGGTCAAAGCCGGCGCCGATCTCGATAAATGGGACCTTTGGGGCCGTTCGCCGATATACATGGCTGCAGATGTCAGCACGCTTCCCATGAAAGGCAACGGTGGGGTGGCTGTGATTCCGAGCGAGGACTCGATGACGGCCGTCGAAGTTGCGAAACTGATGCTCGAAGCTGGTGCGAATCCCAATATTCAGCTGAAGCGCCGTCCGCCGTATCGCGACGTGCCCCAGGACCGTGGTGGCGACGGCCTTCTCGCGCAGGGTGCGACCGCTTTGATGCGGGCAGCGCGTGGCGGCGATGCTCCATTCGTCGAACTTCTTTTGAAATACAAGGCGCTTGTCGATTTACCAAACAAGGATGGCGTCACGCCGCTGATGGCTGCTGCCGGCGTCGATTACGCGACTCGCCTGACTCGCGGGCGCAATCGCACCGATGAAGGCGTGATCGCGAGCATGAAGGCTTTGCTTGCCGCTGGTGCCGATATCAATGCGAAGAATTTGACAGAACCCCGAGGCGGTGGCGCTGGAGCTGGTGGTCGTGGCGGCGGCGGTGGCCGTGGTCAAGCGGCACCTGCCAATACGCCGGCTGCCGGCGCTCCTCCAGTCGGTGCGGCTGCAGGGGGTGGCGGTTTCGGCGGCGGTGCCAGGCGAGGAAGTCAGATGCCGAGCGCGAATGTGATACCCCATCAGACCGCACTGCATGGCGCGGCCTCTCATGGTTTTGATCCCTTCGTGGAGTTTCTCGCGAACAATGGTGCAGACCTGCAGGCAAAAGATGCCGACGGCCGGACCCCGCTCGATCTCGCGCGCGGTGGTGGTGGCGGAGGCCGTGGTGGTGCACCTGCTGCGGCTCAAAACCCCAAAACTGTGGATTTGCTGCAATCCCTGATCGACGCCAAGGGGGGCGCGCCAGCATTACCCAAATAAGAGTCCAGTGCTGTAGCTCTGCTCTGGCGCTACTCTGTACCGCTCCCTACGATAAATTTGTCCGCCGATAATCCTCCATCGAAGCGTGGATAATAGCCGGTATGAACAAAGTACCTGCGACTCTTATTCCCGGAGACGGTATTGGTCCGGAAATCATGTCCGCCACGACAGCGATTCTCGATGCGCTTCACGCTCCGTTTGATTGGGAAATATGTACTGCCGGATTGGCAGGCGTGAAACAGTGCGGCGATCCGCTGCCTCCTGAAACCATCGCAAGTATCCGCCGAACCGGACTGGCGCTGAAGGGTCCACTGGAGACTCCGGTTGGAGGCGGTTTTCGTTCATCCAATGTCCGGCTGCGCGAGGAATTTCATCTCTTTGCCAATGTCCGTCCCGCGATGTCGCTGATGCCCGGTGGGCGCTACGAGAATATCGATCTGGTCACGATCCGTGAGAATACCGAAGGTCTCTACGTCGGTTTCGAGCACTACATTCCGATCGATGGAGATCCGCACGCTGTTGCCATTGGATCCGGAGTCAATACGCGAGCCGGTTGCCGGCGCATCGCCGAGTTCGCTTACGAATACGCCATCAGGAACGGGCGCCGCAAGGTGACCATCGTGCACAAGGCCAACATCCTGAAAGCGCTCACTGGACTTTTTCGCGAAACGGCAAGCGAGGTCGGGCGGGCATATGAAGGACGAGTGCAGACCGACGAACGCATCGTGGATGCCTGCGCCATGCAGCTGGTTCTGAACCCGTGGCAGTTCGACGTGATTGTGACGACCAATCTGTTCGGAGATATTCTCTCCGATGAAATTGCCGGGCTGGTTGGCGGATTGGGCATGGCGCCAGGCGCCAACATCGGAGAGAACGTTGCGATATTCGAAGCGGTGCACGGTTCGGCTCCCGACATTGCCGGTAAGGGCGTCGCGAATCCGCTTGCTCTCATTCTCGCATCTGCAATGATGCTCTCCCACGTCGGATGTCACGATCTGGCCGGGCGCCTGCGGAAGGCGATCGATGTCACGTTGAATCAAGACACAGTGCGCACAAGGGATCTGGGTGGAACGGCTACCACTGACGAATTCACGAATGCTCTGATCCGCCGCCTGTCCTGATATAGAATCGCGGCATCCGAAGGAACACGTAAAGGCGGGAAGCCGGAGTCGTATCAGACTTTCGAGACCTCGCCTGGACTCGAAAATCTCTGGCAGCTGCACTGGTAGTACAACGGCATGCTGGACCACAATGTGCCGTCGCAGTTCATCGCAAATATCGATTCTCCGGCGCAAGTCGCTGCACTTGTGGCGAACTCGCCAGCTGCCGGCGCTGCTCCGGCCCCGGCGGATGGCGGCGCACCTCCGCAGTCTGCGTTCCCGTACGGACCTCAGGGAGTCGCCGCACACTCGCAGGCGTGTTGGATCAAGCTATCTGCGCAATCCGACGGAACGTTCACCGTCTCGCATATCGCAGCAGTACATTAGGGCTTCAGGGCCTGCTGGAGCTGCTTGACGATCACCGCGAGATCTCCGGTGTTCGACAGTTTGGTTAGCCCCATGTTCAAGGGATAGAGGTTCGGAGAAGCTGGCGTGGCGGATTCTGCGCGAATGGGATTTTCCGAATGAGAGCCGTTGAAATTGATGGGATCCCCACCCATCAGGACGAAGGGCGGCAAGTCTGCGGGCCGCGAGATCAGTTGGTCCGCAAATGCGCCGATGTAGCCAAAGCGTCCAAAGGCAACGGCCTGATTGGTACCGGCAATTGCTTTGAAGTCGGCCCATTCCTTCAACGCAATCTCTCGTAGATTCGCGTTTTCGGCCGCAGTCGGGAGCACGAAGTACAAATACCCGCGCTGCGGTGTGAGCATCTTGCCGCCAGTTCCAGTCCCTCCGTCCACGAGCGTAAATGCTCCCCAGATCTGGATTCGTTCAGGGGCCTTGTCATTGGGCTCGAATACGACTTTGCTGACAACGGCATAGATTCCAACCTGACCACTGGCCAGCAGCGCCGATGTCGCGAGCAGGAGTATCAGAACAGTAAGCCAAACTCTGGATCCTGTCTTCATATCACGCTCCTTTACTGGCGGGATTATACGCAAGGAACGGGTGCGATTTGGATTAAATATGTTATTTTTATAACGAATCAAAACTTTCTCGAAATCGATGGAAGAAATCGGATTGCTGAGGCGTCTAATCGCCGAGTAAAAGCACACAGACCTTTCAGAAAGGACGAATCCATGAAGACTGCAAAGTTCGCCTTGACCGTACTTGTTGGCGCGATGCTCATATTCACAGCAGCGACTCTCACCGCCAGCGATCCCGTGGGAATTTACGCGATCGTTGAGAAAGTTATCTTTGAGCCCAGCGACAATGCGCCACAGCGCGTGCAGATCTGGGGCGTGTTCGCGCTCGCGGACACCGCGCGCGGAGGCGATTACTATACAAAGCCACAGCAAGGCTATCTGTACTACACATTGCCGGCAGGCAAGGAAGCGAATGCCCGGAAGGAATGGGCCGATCTCAAGTCCGTCGCAGGAACCGGTCAGGGGATCGCGTTCGGGGCTCGCTACTCGCCGCTGGGAAAGGTTCGTCCGGATTCGGAGAAACCGGCCTCACCGGACTCCTATTCACCGGATACCTACTTCGCCAATGGAATCGGTGTGACGAAGGTTAATCCGGTTTCGGGTTATCAGGGCAACATGACGGACATCGTGGCGCAACTGAAGGCCGCGTTGAAGAAGTATTGAGAGCTCAAGAGATATGAATTGGAGGAGAGCGAAACTGCCCTCCTGAGTCAGGAGCGGAGCGAGTGCAAGCCCGGCAGGGCGAAGCGAGGAAGAGAAGTCGGCAGCACGATCGAGACGTAGTCGAGGTCGTGCGAGGGATGGTTCCCGAGCAGCAACAGTTCGGTATGGGAACCACCCCCCCCGCGGGATCCGCTTCGCGATCCCGCTGCCCTCCTGACTCAGGAGGGCAGTCTTTTCTACTCTCAAAATCATTCCCAGATTCCGACCGCGCTTTCAGAATGTAGAATATCGGCACCAACCACATGGAAACCGTTGCAGCACATAGCATTTCGCGAGGCATACTCCGTCACTCCAGATGGGACGCCCTCCTGATCGTGCTATCCCTCCTGCATCCTGCCGCGATTCTGCTGGTTCCTTCGATACCGGTGATCGCCATTGGCCTGTGGTGGAACTCCAACACCATCTCGCACAATTTCATTCACCTTCCTTTCTTTCGATCGAGCCGATGGAACCGCGCGTACTCCATTTTTCTCAGTATGCTGCTTGGATTTCCGCAAACGGTGTGGCGGGACCGGCATCTGGCTCATCACGGCGGACAGCACAGCAGCCTGCGTTTTACGCCGGCCATCGCTTACGAACTTGCGGCCGTACTTACACTATGGGGATTCCTGTTGTACACGGTTCCAGGTTTCTTCGGATTTGTTTATCTTCCTGGTTATGTGCTGGGTCTCGGTTTGTGCTTTATGCACGGTTACTTTGAGCATGCGGGAGGAACCACGAGTCATTATGGATTCCTGTACAACGTGTCGCTTTTCAATGACGGTTACCATGTAGAGCATCACCGTCTTCCGGGCGAGCACTGGACGCGGCTTCCGGGTTACGTCCGCCCCGGCGTACAAACCAGTTCATGGCCCGCGGTGTTTCGATGGATCGAATACATCAGCATTGAATCACTCGAACGGATCGCACTCCGCTCCCTTCTGCTCCAGCGGTTTCTTCTCAATACTCACGAACGCGCGTTGCGGCGCCTGTTACCTGCGCTCGCTCAGGTTCGGACAGCAAACGTCATTGGCGGCGGCATGTTCCCACGAACAGCCATTCTGTTGCGGAAGTTGATCCCTGAGGCTGCGATAACGATAGTGGATGCCAGTGGAGAGCACATCGATACGGCAACGTCTTTTCTTCCCGTCGATGTGGAGTCGGAGGTGCGCCTGTTTGATTCAGCTGCCTCCGAAGACGCAGACCTGGTAGTGATTCCGCTTTCTTTTATCGGAGATCGCAGGGCGATCTATCGCAATCCGCCGGCCCGCCGGGTGCTGGTTCACGATTGGATATGGTCCAGGCACGGCAGAGGAAGTATCGTTTCAATTCTGCTGCTGAAGCGAATCAATCTCATTTTGAGATCCGGTTGAAAGCCCGATGAAAGCCCATTGAAAGCTTTGAGCCTTTTCGGCGTTCTGATTCTTGCCCATCTGGTGAGCCTGATGGGACGCCATGTTCCTTTATCCGCATGGGCGCCAATCGCGTTTTTCTGGCAGGACGTACTGGTGGCGCTGATATTCGCGGCCCTCGATTTCTGCACGAAGCGCTCGCGCGCAGTCTGGGCCTTGTATGCCGTACTGGTGGCATATGTGGCGATCAATGTCCCGGTGACACGCGTCCTTTCGACTCCGCTGACGCTGCCGATGCTGCGGGCGGCCCGCGGGCCGTTGCGCGATTCCATTGCCTACTACTTCACACCGGTCAACCTTGGAGCCATCGTTCTGGTTCTTGCTTCTGGAGTTGGTTTTCCATTGCTGCTTTCCCACGCAAAACTCCGATTCGTCACCCCCATGGTGATTGTCGGCCTTGCGATTGTGGTGGCCGGTCCTTTGGCCGTATCCAAGGTCTCGACGGTCGGGATGCATCGCAATGCATTTGGAGCCCTGGTTCCTGCTCGCCTTCCGGTGTTTACAGGTACGGCTGTAAGTACAGATTGGAGAGCCAGCCCGTTTCAGTCTGTCCTGGACACAGCAACGGTTTCGCACTACCACGGTACAGCGGCTGGCCGGAATGTGGTGCTTGTGCTGCTGGAATCCACGGCTTCCAGATATCTGCGTTTGTACGGAGCCGCAGAAGACCCCACACCGAATCTGACTCGACTCGGATCTCAGGCTCTGGTTTATGAAAGTGCCTACGCCGTATATCCGGAAAGCATTCGGGGATTATTCGCCGTACTGTGTTCGCAGTATCCATCGTTCGGCGCCCCTGCGGATGACTATCCCGCAGCGCCATGTGTGTCGATTGCGGAGCAGTTGCGCCAGATCGGCTACAAGACCGCGCTTTTTCATTCCGGCCGCTTCATGTATCTGGGGATGAAGTCTGTAGTTGAAAATCGCGGATTCGAAACGCTGGAGGACGCGGGCGACATCGGCGGCAATGTGAATTCCAGCTTCGGCGTGGATGAACCCTCTGCCGTGAAACGAATGCTCTCCTGGATTGATTCGGTCCCCGCGGGCCAGCGTTTCTTTCTGACCTATATTCCGGTAGCGGGGCACCACCCATATGCCACTCCGGATCCTGGTCCATTTCCAAACACGAGCGAGATCTCGAATTATCGAAACGCTCTGCACTACGGCGATGCCGCGCTTGGAGAGCTTCTGACAGGTTTGAAGTCTCGAAAGCTCGACGAGCAGACGGTGTTTGTAATTTTTGGCGATCACGGAGAAGCCTTCGGCCAGCACGAAGGGAACTACGGACATTCGTTCTTCATCTACGATGAGAACGTTCGGGTGCCGTACATCATCGCAGCGCCAGGGTTGATTCAAAATCAGGAACGCGTCCGTACCGGTGCAAGCCTTATCGATACGGCTCCTACGATTCTGGATCTTCTTGGTCTGCCGGTCCCGCAGCGGTTTCAGGGAATTTCGCTGCTGGATGAAACTCCGCGTATGGCGCTGTTCTTTACAGACTATTCCCTGGGATTTCTGGGTTTGTACGACTCGTGCTGGAAAATGATTTTTGAAACGGAGTCGAAGCGCTCCAGTCTCTACGACGTGTGCGCGGATCCTCAGGAAACGCAGGACTTGTCCGTAAATAACGAAGCTCGGGTGGCCGCGTATCGTGCCAGTCTTGAGAGATGGATTACAGCCCGGAATAAGTGAGGCCACACTCCAGTGCCTACCTGCTGTAGAATGCGGGGCCAATGAATCGCATGATCACAAACTATCTCGGGTCGAAAGTTCGGTGGATTCCATTGAAGCTGGCTGGGGCCGTATTGTTCATCTTTGTCCTTAGCGAAAGTGCCAACAGCCAGCTCTCGAATCCATGCACCGGCACAATCAAGGACTTTCCGGAAGGCGAGTTCCATATGGCCCGGGTTATCTACCCGACGACGGGTGGTGGCGGTTCCCACGGCTGCCGTCAGCCCTGGTGGGCCATTGACTACCCGCTGGCGGAAGGCCATTTCCTTCCTGCCCTTCGCCGCATGACGAATATGTCGGTTGCAGACGACAGCGTTCAGCTGGAATTGACCGACGAAAAACTTTACCTGCATCCGTTTCTCTTCCTGCAGCAGCCCGGAGCGGGATACTGGCAACCATCCGTCAAAGAAGCAGCGGCGCTGAGAGAACACCTTCTTCGCGGCGGCTTTCTGTTGATTGATGACCTTCACGGCGAGCGGGATTTCGCGATTCTGCAGTTTGCCCTTCAGCAGGTATTTCCAGACCGCGAAATCATCGAGATTCCGAATAGTGATCCCATCATGCACAATTTCTTCGATCTGGACCGGAGCATTCAGGTTCCGGGCGACCGGCATCTGCGAAGAAGTTTCGGAGGCGAAATCGTCGCGCAGATGGAGGGGCCGCCGCACTGGCGAGGTATCTACGACGATAAGGGACATCTGATGGTCGCCATCAATTTCAATATGGATATGGGAGATGCCTGGGAACACGCCGACGACCCCAATTATCCGGTCGCGATGACTGCGCAAGCGTACAAGCTGGGCGTGAACTACGTTCTCTACGCCATGACCCACTGAATCCCTCTCCTGAGTTGAGAGGGTGCACCATCAATAGATGTGCGGCCGGGTGGGTGGTACAGCAGTTTTGTACCCCTCACCCCTCTCGCTGACGCGAGCCACCCTCTCCCTTCAGGGAGGGATTTTCAAACAAAGCCACTGCTTTTTTATACACTGCGCAGTGATGTCTCTGAATACACCATTCGACGAAGACCTGAAGGACCGGGGCTGGAATCTGGACGCGGTGCTGCGCGACTATCGAATTGCATATCGAAGCAGGCAGTGCAGCATTCTGGGCCGCCGCGAGGTGTTTGCTGGACGGGCGAAGTTTGGAATATTCGGCGAAGGCAAGGAAACCGCGCAACTCGCCATGGCGTATGCATTCCGAAAGGGCGACTTCCGCTCCGGGTATTATCGGGATCAGACTCTGATGTTCGCCTTGGATCTGCTCACGGCCGAACAGTTTTTCGCGCAACTTTACGCCAACCCTGAAATTTCGGCGGAGCCTGCATTCGGAGGCCGGTCCATGACGGGCCATTTCGCAACCCGGCTGCTGGATGCCGATGGAAAGTTTCTTCCCCAAACGGATCGTTACAATTCTTCTGCGGACCTCTCCCCGACAGCATCGCAAATGCCGCGCCTGGTTGGTCTGGCCTATGCCTCGAAACTCTATCGGCAGTCGCCGGAACTCCGAGCCGGCCGCGGACTGTTTACATCCAATGGTGACGAGATTGTTTTCGGTACGATAGGAAATGCCAGCTGTGCCGAAGGTCTTTTCTGGGAATCGATCAATGCCGTTGGCGTGCTTCAGGCCCCGATGCTGCTCTCAATCTGGGATGACGGATTCGGCATCTCTGTTCCCAACGCTTTTCAAATGACGAAGGGCGACATTGCCAGAATACTCGAAGGCTTCGGACACCGTCCCGGCGGCCGCCCCGGCATTGATCTTTACGTTGTGCGTGGATGGGACTATCCGGAACTGTGTTCGACATATCTCGAAGCGGCGGAGCTGGTCCGGCAGAATCACACGCCGGCCATACTGCATGTTACCGAGTTGACACAACCGTTCGGACACTCCACTTCCGGAAACCACGAACGATACAAATCGCATGAACGCCTGGAATGGGAAAAGGAGTTCGACTGTCTGAAGAAAATGCGCGAATGGATGCTGGAAAGTGAACTCGCCACGGCGAGCCAGCTGGAAGATTTGGAGAAAGCAGAAAACCAGTACGTGCTCGAGGCACGGGAAAGTGCATGGCAGGCTCTAAGGGCACCCATTGAAGAGGAACGCCGGAATGTACTGCGGATGACCGAAGCCCTGGCCGCGCAATCCCGTCAGCGGGAAAAAATCCAGGGGCTCGCGGGCGCACTGAGAGTCGCAGATTCCCCATTGCGCCGTCATGTGATGTCGGCCGTCACCGAAGCTCTACTCCTGGCGAAGGACGATCCGGAACCCATTACTGCGGAATTGAGACAGTGGAAGCGCACGCAGAACAAGGTGAATCTTGCTCGCTACAGTTCCGACCTTTACAGCGAATCGGACGAATCCGCGTTGAACGTTCCTGTGGTGCCGGCCGTCTATTCGGACAATCCGCCTTTACTGAAGGGATTTGAAGTTATCAAGGCCTGCTTTGACGCCGCATTCGCACGGATTCCGAATCTGTTATCCATGGGAGAGGATGTCGGTCTGCTCGGCGGAGTCAATCAGGGATGGGCGCACCTTCAGGAAAAATACGGCTCTCAGCGCGTTACAGACACCGGCATTCGTGAAGCCACCATCGTGGGAGAAGCCATTGGTATGGCACTGCGGGGATTGAGGCCGATCGCCGAGATCCAGTATCTGGACTACTTCCTTTACGCCTTGCAGATCATCTCCGATGATCTTGCCAGCCTCCGCTGGCGGACGCACGGAGGCCAGAAGGCCCCGGTAATCATCAGCACGCGCGGACACAGGCTCGAAGGCATTTGGCATTCCGGATCACCAATGGCCGGTATCATCAACCTTGTTCGTGGCATCTATGTGTGTGTGCCGCGAAACTCGGTTCAAGCCGCGGGTTTTTACAACTCGATGCTCCTTTCCGATGATGCAGCCATCATCGTCGAGGTCCTCAACGCGTACTACAAAAGGGAGCTCCTGCCGAGCAATATCGGGGAGTACACCCTGCCGCTGGGCGTGCCGGAGATTCTACGCGTCGGACGCGATTTGACCATTGTGACTTACGGCGCCTGCTGCGAAATCGCAGAAGAGGCGGCGGTGCTTCTGGCGACCGCCGGGATCGAGATTGAAATCATCGACGTTCAAACGCTGCTTCCCTTCGACATCAAAGGTGTCATTGCAGAATCAATTCGGAAAACCAGCCGTGTGCTGTTCCTTGACGAAGACTGTCCGGGCGGAACCACAGCCTACATGATGCAAGAGGTCATCGAGCGTCAGCGCGGGTTCCAGTGGCTTGATTCACCACCCCGAACGCTTGCTGCGAAAGCGCATCGGCCTGCCTACGGTTCGGATGGCGATTATTTTTCTAAACCGAATCGCGAGCAGGTAGTCGAAGCAGTTTACGGCATGATGCGCGACACGGATCCACGGCGATTTGGACCGATTTTGTAGGAAGATTGGGACGGGCATTGCAGGAGTGTTTGCAGGAATGTTCGTTGACAGAGATTCACAGAAATGAGTAGATAAGCACCAATTCGCACAGGTTTCTCTGGATTGTCAGGAATTCGTTCCGTTCCAACTCGAGGCCAAAAGGAGATCCCATGGTTTCTTCACTTCTGCTTGCAGTAATGCTTCTAGCCGACCCCCAGGACCCTAAGGAAACGATGATTCCCGCGGGAACCGTCCTGCCGGTGGTCGTCAACGAAAGAATCAGCACAAAGACGCTCCAGGAAAATGATCCGGTGCTGTTCACCCTGGCCGATGACATTCGCGCCGGTGGTCGCCGGGGACCTGTCCTGATCCCGCGCGGATCGAGCGTTGTGGGACGAGTCGTAAAAAATGACAGGGCGGGATATCTTGCCGGCCGGTCGTCCCTCGACATACGGATTCAGGAAATCGTTACTGCCGATCGCGTCTATGACGGGCTGTCCACGAAGGTCGTGGAGATCGGAAAAATCAAGAATCAGAAGGGCGATGTCAAAGCCGATGGTGCGATCAACGGCCCGGGCCATGCCAAGCGGGATACCTTTTTCCTTTTGTTCCCACCCACGACAATATTTCAGGTCATGGCTACACCGGGCCGCGGACCCGACGTGGAACTTCCGGTAGAAACGCGACTGTACGTGAAACTGATGAGTCCGATCTACGTCGAGCGCCAGGTGGCGGAGGTTAAGGCGAGCCCTGTTCCTCAGGCAGCTGTCGCTGCACCTGTTTTGCAGGCGCCGCCGGTTCCTCAGGTCGTATATGCGAGTAATCTGGACAGCCTGGTTTCGCCTGTGGCGCTCTATCCGGATACGATACTTCCGTATGTCCTTGCGGCATCCACGCATCCTCTGGAGATTGTCGAGGCTGGTCAATTCCTGCAGCAGAATCGAAATTCGCCGCAGCCGCAGTGGGATCCGAGCATTCAGGCTCTTGCGGGATATCCGGATTTAATCCGACGTCTGGGCAACAATATTTCCTGGACGACCAGTCTTGGGAATGCATATCTGACCAGACCCAAAGACGTCATGGATACCGTTCAGCGACTGCGCGCCCAGACGGTAGGGTATCGCTTCTGAAGGCTGTATTTCGCGCATCTCTCTCCCTGAAGGGGAGAGGGATCCTCCGCTTCCAGCTCAAACATAGCTTCGTTCCTTAACCCGCATTTCCCTGTAGCGTTCGAATGCGCGATGCTCTTCTTCCAGCCCGAGCAGATTCTTCAGACCACAGCCTCGAAACGTGTGCCCCAGCATTCGAAAGCCATTCCGCAGGATGAACCACGGTGTGTGGGCCAGGACCTTCGGCATGTGACGCACTTTCATCCAGCGTTCGGCGCGCCATCGCATGAACTCGATTTCCAACGGCTCAATATCGCTGGTGCGTAGTACGGCCGTTGTCCCGTCGTACTCCTCCACACGATCATGAGCGATCAGGTCTTTCTGCTGAAGCTCGACCGTCATCGGTGTTCGGGGATACGGCGTCGGATGTTGGATATAGGGCCAGTCGATATAGCGCCGTGCAAATTCCAGATTGGTCTCGATCGATTCTGCCGTGTCGTCCGGGTTGCCGACAATCAATCCGCCAACGACAAACATCTTGTTCCGGCGAATGTGACCGATCGCCTTCAGCGTGGCGTTCCCCACGATGTGGCCGCGGTCTCGTTCTTCATTCTTTGAGCGGGCTCTAAGGAAGCCCAGGTCTTTATCGAGAATATTTTCAATCCCAAGGAATACATAACGGAAGCCCGCTTTTCGCATGAGCGGCGCCAGGGTGTCACCGTGATTGCCGATGCTCGAAGTCATGGCCTGCACGATGTAATCGATCTGGTTCAAATTGGCTTCAATGATTTTCCTGCACAGTGCTTCAAACCGCGGAATATTCAGCGTGATGTTGTCGTCTACCAGAAAGATTGCTCGCGCACCGCGAGTGTGGGCATCGCGGATATCATCAATCACCCGGTCGAAGTCATACGTATGAAAGTTGCGTCCGCGCATTTCGATGATCGAGCAGAAGCTGCAATCGAAAGTGCATCCACGTGAAGTTTCAATGACGTCGACCTGACGTCCCATCATCGTGTATCCCTGAAGTACTCGCGCCTCCCTGCGGGGTGGCCGGATATCGGAGGCGGTAAGTGAGCTCACAGGACGGTCCGGGTTTTGCCGAAACCCGTCAGGGCTCCGATAGGACAGCCCCGCAATGCCCTCATAGCCGCAGTTGTTCTCCATGGCGCGCAATAACTCGCGAAACGTAATCTCCCCTTCGCCCCGAACGATAAAATCGATTCCCGTATCTCCCATGTAGGGTTCCGGCGCAAGGCTGGGATCGTATCCGCCAACGACGATTCGCGCGCCGGGACGCAACGTGCGGATCAATTTAACAATGCGCAGCGCGGTGCCCCGTTGAAATGTCATGACAGACATCCCGACGATGTCCGGTTCAAGCTCCCGAACCAGTTGCTCAACCGTTTCTCGAACACGGCGTTGAACCAGTATCAGGTCGGCCACTGCGATCTTGTGATGTGGATCGATGTTTCCAGCAAGAGATGTGAGAGCGCCGTTCGGCATACGGATCACGAGTTCCGGCATGTGCTCAAAGGAATCCGGCATCGAGAGAAGAAGAACGTTCATTTCGGCCTCCGATGAAGTGAGATTGACGGACGCTTACTTTTTGAGTTGGCGTAAGTCTATGGCGTGAAATTGGATTTAGACAAGGGGGATGATGATGAAAGTGAAAACATTATTGGCAATTGCTGCAGTGGTTCCCGGAATGTTTCTGATGCAGGCAAGCGGCGGCACTTCCGTTGCCGTTTTCGATTTCCAGCGGGCCGTTGCGGAGACGCCGGAAGGGAAATCCGCGATTTCAAAGCTGACAACATTCGGATCGGAGCAGCAGACGGCGATCCAGCAGAAAATCAAGGAAGCGAACGATCTGGAAACCCAGATTCGCACGCAAAACGGAGTGCGATCCGACTCCGCAAGGGCCCAGATGGCGCGCGACCTCGACGCCGCCCGCGCAAACATCCAGACAATGGGCGAAGACGCTCAAAACAAATTCGATCAGATGGAGGAACAGCTGTTGAGGCCCGTGCAGCTGCGAACGGCCACGGCAGTCCGGGGCTACGCCACGGAGCATGGACTGAAAATAGTTCTGGATGCCTCGGTTCTTCAGAACGGACTTTTCTACGTCCATGACACGGCCGACATCACGAGCGAAATCATCCGTCGAATCGCCAGCGATTTGAATCGGCCTGATGAGCAGCACGCGTCCATCGTCGAAACTCCTCAGGAGAAGATTCTTCATCGAACCTGGAACGGTGTGAATTTTGCGCAACAACTTCCACCGCAGGTTCCGATGTTTCCAATACTGTCGCCGATCAAGCTTGCGAGGAATTAGGAGTTCTTTAACGCCTCGCGCCGACTCAGCGCACTGAGACGTGTGACGTTCTTTTCAACATAGCGACGCACTTCGCCGGGGTTCGTCCACGCATACTGACGCAGTGCCCAGCCGATGGCCTTGCGGAGAAAGAATTCCGGTGAGTCCAGCGAAGCCTCGATGCATGCAAAAAGCAGCTTGAGGTCCGTATCAGTTTTGAACGTGAGCTGGCAGAGAATGGAAGTGCGCCGCTTCCACATGTCGGGGGAGCGGCTCCATCGAAGCATCGTGCGGCTTACTCGAAGCTTGTCGTTTCGCAACAGGCCTCCGATTCCGTGAGCAGCGATCGTGTCGACAAAATCCCACCACGCGCCGGTGACGATCATTTCCTCGTACATGGGCAGGGCTTCAATGGTCTGATATGCCGCGAATCGGCGCTGACGGGCAAGGGCGATGGCGCCATAGCGCTCTTCACGGAACCGTGCGTTGCGCCAGATGTCCAGGATGGCCCGACGCCAGGATTCCGAATCCGGGAACTCCAGCGGAGAGAATACGGACTTGAAGACATTGTCTGCCACGGGAGTCGGAACCCCGTGATACGGCATACTCGATTTCATGTAGGACTGCATCGGCTTTGCTTTTTCAGGTTGTGCGACTCGACGGAGTGCACGCCGGAGTGCGAGCAAGAGAATGGGGGAATGAGGGGCCATCAAGAGAAGGCCTTCTGTCCCCGCATTTTCTTACTGGCGGCCGTCCTCATATCGGGAATTGAACTGGAACGTCCGGCTCTTCACGATACCGACCACAATGGACGAGAATCGGTTGTTGTTGGCGGCAGCATCCCGTTTCGCGGCGCATCGCCGCGCGCAGCGGTTCATCGAAATCCGGATATGAGGGCAGCGGTGCAACTCTCTCCAGGCTTCGCAGGTTCAACCATTGCCCGGCAAAGTTCTTCGACAGGGCTTCCGCACGCGGATCTGCCAGCATTCTACGTGTCTCACGTTCCAAAACTACAGGATCTCGAAGCTGGCCTCGCGCCGCAAGATCGAGCAGCGCATCGTCCGGTCCCCGGCTGCAGAGAAAGTACGAGAGGCGTGATGCCAGCTCCAGCTCGCTGATGCGATAGGTTTGACCCGCGGTGAGGTTGGGCGGCTCGACTTCGCGGCGGTAGAGGAAGTTTCGATCGGTGAGGATTTCCCGAAGTGCCGCTTCGATGCCCGTATGAAATGGCTCGAAGGCTCCCGGCGGACGGAAGTAGTATGGCGTATTCACTACGTCTCGTCGGCGCGACTGGTAAATTTCCATCAGCGCATTGACGTCGTCCATGCTGGCGGGCCTTCTGTACGCATGCGTCACAATGTTGGCAATGATTCTTCGAGCGCACGTAGTTTCCTCAGTAGCTGAGGTCGGGCGACACACCCACAGCTTCTTCCCAATCGCTGTACCGGCGCCGCTGGTAACGACGTTGTGATTGATCGTCGCTGCCGCCTTCACGTATGTGGCGGCCAGTTCCGGAGACATGCCAAGCGCTCCAGCGATATTGTCGAATCCGCGCGTGGAGTCGTCAGTGGGCAATAGCGTCGTTGGATCCATGTCCAGATCGAAAAGGTCTTTGATCGCATTCCCATACTCGGTGCGGTTGAGTCGATGGAGGCCGGGAGGAGACGTGTAGGCGGGGGCGTTCCGATCGAGTTCACCTTCCAGCCACGCGACGATTTCTCTTCGCCTGGCTGGCTCCAGCTTCACACCGGTGATCGACGTCTTCGGTTCCTGACCGGACTTCAGCTTCCGGACTACCTTTTCCAATACCTCCCGGTTCTGTCCGATCTGAGTGAACTCGCCTTCGAGAGAGAGATTGGCGACCCATGACTCTTTGTTGTGGCAGGACACGCAATCGCTATCGAGAAATGCCTTTATGGTGGCTGCAGATTGTGGAGCAACGGGCCGTGCCGCAATTAACAGCAGGCTGGGAACCACCGTGAAAGCGATGGCGACGAAAAATGCGTTCTTCATGACGTTCTCCGTTGGCCGCCACTATACACCGTATTGAAATTGGGGAATGCGGGGACTGTCCCCTCTATCGCCGCATTTAAGTTACAATCCGCGAAACGATGATCCAAACAGCCATCACACTTCTGCTGATTGCGGTGCTTCAGATGGGGCCTGCGCCGGATCCTGTTGCGGCGCTAACCGGACGTCTTGACCTGGCTCGGTACAAGGAGACGATCAAAGGCCTCACTCAATTCGGAGATCGCCGGCAGGGCACCGATCGCAATCGCGCTGCCGCCGACTGGATTGAAGCGCAACTGAAAAGTTATGGCTGCACAAATACTGAGCGCATCCAGTACCAGTACACCGGCCAGCAGATTCGTCCCGCTCCCGCACGCGGGGCAAACCGCGGAGCGGCGCCCGCTGGTGCGGTGCTTCCGACGCCTCCGACGATTGAAGGTGGTGGACGGCCGCGCGGCGTGCGTGTGAGGACTGGAGTGAATCTCGATCCGGAGTTGCAGCCGGATTTGAAGTTGCGCGAAATTAATGCACAGCCGGACACTCCGGGAACGCGAGAGGAAGTGTTCTGTACAAAGATCGGAACCACGCATCCGGAAGAAATGTACATCGTCGGCGCGCACATGGACGGACACGGTTACGGCGAAGCTGCCAACGACGATGGTTCCGGCACCGCGCTGGTCATGGAACTCGCGCGCGTTTTCAGCGGTCCCGATGTTCAGACCGATCGATCGATTCGATTCATTCTCTGGAACAATGAAGAAACCGGCTATCAGGGAAGCCTGGCCTACATCAATCAGCGTCAGGAGCTGCAGGGGAAGGAGAGTCCGGCGGGCTCCGGAAAATATCCTGAGCCCAAATGGCTCGGCATGATCCAGCACGACATGATGATGTTCGATCACGGTGCTCCCCGTGCCGATGGAACTGTCAGCGCAGAGCAGCGTCCCGAGGCCGACGTCAATATCGAGTTTCAGGTGAATTCGAAGTCGGCGGAGCAATCGCAGGCCCTGGCATGGGTTTTCCAGAGGGCGAATGAAAAATACGCCACGGACTATCCGGCATCCATCGGAAGCCACATGACCAACACCGACTCCGGCCCGTTCCAGGATATCGTTCCGGCGATCAGCCTTCGCGAGGCGGAGCGCGGTACGCAGATCGGCCTCGGCTGGGATCCGCAATGGCATCAACCGACGGACGTCTTTACGACGTACGACGACAAGGACTTTCGTCTCGGACTGAACGCCGCACAGACCACACTCGCCGCTGTGGCACAGCTCACCGGCGCCACGCTCAGGAAGTAAAGCGCCGAACTATCCGGATTTCAATCCCACACGCTGAAGAACCTTTTTGAATCCCGCGACGGGTCGCAGCGCATCCATGGCTGGATCCGCATCGATGTTCGGTACCGAAACCGAGCGTTCATCGCAGGCCATTTCCAGACATCGTAAGGCGCGTGCGGTGTCGCCGAAGCCGAGCCAGGCCACGACAAGGTAATAGCGGATACCCTGCGTCTTATCTGCCAGTCTCTCAAGCTCCACGAGAAGCTTTTTCCCCTCAGCCTTGTTTCTCGAATGTGCCATTGCCGCCGCCAATCCGGCCGTAGCCGCTGGATGTCCACTGGTCGATTCCCTGGCCTTTTCGAACTGCTGTTCTGCATCCTTAAACTGGCCTGTTTGCAGATACACCATTCCCAGAACGTACCGAGCGAGAGGAAATTCCCCATCCATTTCAATAGCATCGAGCAGTTGCGAGATTGCTGCCTCGTAACGGCGGGCGAAATAAAGCACCTGCGCTTTGTTGCATTTCACGACCAGAGAGAGCGGATCGAGTTCCATCGCCAATTCGATTTGTGCCATCGCTTCATCGAAACGTTTCATGGCCGCAAGAAACAGCGCGTACCAGTAATGACCCGTCACATGGTTCGGGTTCAATTCGAGAGCGTAACTGAATGATGTTTCGGCGCCGGCAAAATCCCATTCATACAGGAACTTCCCGTAGGCGAGAGACGTGTGTGCTTCCGCAAAGCGGCTATCCAGCTGCAATGCCTTTGAGATGGCAACACGGGAATGGTCGAATGACTCTTTCGGAGGAAGCCCTCCGTATAGGGCCGCGAGTTTATAGACGTCGGCAACACCGACGTATCCGGGTGCATAATCCGGCGCACGATCGATGGCCGTATGAAAATACTTCAGGGCCTTGAGGAAACCATCTTTGGTCCTCTTGTTCCAGTAGAACCGGCCCTTCAAATAAGCTTCGTACGCCATCGGATCTCCCGTCGATGCGCGCTCCATTTCCGCGCGATGGTCCGGGAGCAGTTCCAGCATGAGAGAATGCGCAACGCTCCGGGCGACGCCGGTTTGTATGGTGATGATGTCGTCCAGGGTCCTGTTGTAGGCTTCGGCCCACAGGTGGCACTGATCCGACACCTCCACCAGCTGTGCTGCAATCCGGACACGGTTTCCTGCGCGCCGTACGCTGCCTTCGAGAATGTAGCTCACACCCAGTTCCCGGCCAATTTGATCGATCGATTTTGCTGTGTCCTTGTATTGCCTGGCGGAAGTGAAGGCGATGATCCCAAGCTTCTGTGGATTGAGCCGGCTGAGCTGCCCGATCAATTCTTCCGTCATGCCATCGGTGAAGTATTCCTGATCCTTCTGTCCGGTCAGATTTCCAAACGGCAGGACGGCCAGCATGATGCGTTCGTCGGATCGAGAGCGGTAGTGTTGCCGATCTACCTTTGCAATAAAGCGATAACCCTGCCTCGGAAGTGTTTCGACATAGTGCGGGCTTTCAGCATCGTCCTGGAGAGCCGCTCGGATCTGTTTGATGCAGAAATTTAGTCCGCCGGTGAAATCCACATGTACCTGATCTCCCCAGATTGCACTCTCGATTTGCGTACGCGTGAGCACGTCTCCCGCACGTTGGGCAAGGAGCAGAAGCACCTTCAAAGGCTGGGGCTGAAGCTTCACCGCCGAGCCGGACTTTCGCAATTCGCATGCGTCGGAATCGATTTCGAATTCACCAAAGCGGACCAGCTGTCTGCGTGGAATTGTCATGTGTGCGAGGCATTATACATTTCCACCGCTCATCCACAACTCACGCCAGCCTCATTGCGGAGAGTCGCGGCTCATGGAAGAATGTCGTTCGAATAAGGACGCTTGCCAGCTCCCCCACGCCTTACTGCTTGCGCGGATTGCGAGGTTCAGATAAGAATGTCGCCAATTGAAATCCTGATGGAAACACCAACCACAGCGTTTGGCCTCATCGAAAGAATCAGGCAGGGAGACCGCGACGCATTCACTCCGCTTTTTGAAAAGTATCAGAGGCGGCTTGCGGTTTTGGTTCACTACAAGCTCAGCGCGGCGAAGCAGCGTCCGGAGGATATAGATGAAATCCTGCAGGAGACTTTTCTCGCGGCGTTTGAGGACTTCGGTCAATTTGAATATCGATCGCCCGGAAGTTTCCTGAACTGGCTGTCGCGAATCGCGGATCACGTCATCACGGATGAAGCGCGCTACGAGAATCGCCAGAAGAGGCGAGGCGGTGAGATGACGCGATTCCGGTCGGACAGCAACCCGCAGGGAGCTGAGCCTGCAGACACCCAGTCTCCCAGTCGTGTGATGGCACAGAGACTAGACGTGGAAAGTCTGCTCGAAAAGTTAAATGTTCTTCCCGGGCAATACCGCGAAATTATCCTGCTGGCGAAAATCGAAGGACTCTCGACTCAGGAGATGGCGGATCGGCTCGGCAAATCCCGCGAAGCCGTGGCCTTGCTGCTTCACCGGGCGGTCCAGAGCTTTCGCAAGATACAGAAACCCAATGAGTGAAGCGGCCCCCAATGAGCGGGAGTTGCGGATTGCGAACGCGATGGCGAAGTTCGTCGACTGCGAAGCTCTCGGCGAGACCACTACTATTGCGGCCTTCTGTGAAGTTCACCAGGATCTCCAGCCGGAGCTTGGCGATCAACTGAATGCCATGGCGTCGATCACAGACGAATTCTTCCTGGACGCCCCAGACCGTCCGGAAAGTCTTTCGGGTCACAGGATTCTTGACGAAATCGGCTCGGGAGGGATGGGCCGTGTGTTCCTGGCATTCGATGACCGGCTCGGCCGGCGAGTCGCAATCAAGACGCTCGCCAGCAAATACCTGAACAATGCTCAGCTCCGAACACGCTTCATGCACGAAGCGCGTTCGATGGCCCGATTGAATCATTCCAACATCGTCCGAATCTACAACCTCGGACAGCCCGGCGAGATGCCCCATTTCGTGATGGAATACATCGAAGGCGTCCCCCTCACACAGGCAAGTCAGGCGCTCACTCTTCGCCAGAAAATAGAGATGATGCATAAAGTCGTCACCGCTGTTGAGTTCCTTCATCAACATAGGGTGATCCATCGCGACCTCAAGCCGGCCAATATCCTCGTTGGCCATGATCTTCAACCGAAGCTGCTGGATTTTGGCCTGGCTCTCAGGGCGGACGACCGGGAACGGATGACCCAGACCGGTGTTTTCCTCGGAACGCCAAGGTACTTTTCCCCCGAGCAGGTACGGACGGGTTCGCCCCTGGACGCCCGAAGCGATGTGTTTTCTCTTGGCACGATTCTTTATGAGCTCTTGACCGGCGTCTTGCCATTTCGTGGAGACTCGTTCGATGAAGAGATTCGAAACCTCTGCGAACGCGATCCTGAGCTTCCAAGGCGCATCAATGCGAGCGTTCCTGGTGAACTGCAGAACATCTGCCTGAAGGCGATGGAAAAGAATCCTGCGGACCGGTATGCCTCCGCGCGAGAGATGGCCGAAGATCTGGAGCGCTATCTCGCAGGAGAAGAGACGCTGGCTGCGCCGACGTCATACTCGCGTCTGATGTCGGGCAGAATCGCGCAGCATCTCCGCGAACTGGACCGCTGGAAACAGGATGAAATTGTGTCGGACGCGGAGTATCGGGCACTGCAGAAGGACTACAGCCGCCTTGCCGAGCGGGAGGACGCCTGGATTCTACAAGTACGTAGATTGACGATGACACAGGTCAGTCTCTACCTCGGCGCCTGGATCAGCGTGTTAGGCGTATTGCTTCTCGTGGTGTTCGAGTATAAGAGTCTCGCCGGCACGCTGAAAGTTGCCGTCGCAGCAGGGGCGACAATTCCAATGGCTTACCTTGGTATTCGCTGCTGGAAGCAGGGACTCCTGCGCGTCGGGGTGGCTTATCTGCTGGCATTCTGCCTGTTAATGCCCATCAGCCTTCTGGTTGCGATGGGAGAGTACCGGTTGTTCTCGGTGGTAGCCCACACGGACTGGGAATTGTTCACTGGAGAACCTTTGGGTTCCTTCACCTTCAAAACTATTACCAACGCCCAACTGTGGTGGGCTCTTCTGCTCTCTCTTCCCGCCTATCTCTGGCTTCGCCGATTTACCCGTTCTTCGGTTTTCTCGCTGGTCTTCGCGATCGCGGCGGGATTTCTTTGTCTCATTCAACTCCTGCAAATGGGACTGCTTACATGGGAGGGCGGGAAGATCTACTCTCACCTGATTCCAGTGGCAGTCCTCTTTTTCGTCCTGGGAATGATTATTGAGAAACTGCGCTATCCGGCGGACTCCCGTTACTTCTATCCCATCGGTACTGCCTTTGTTTGGATCGCTCTCACGGGTCTGGCTTCTTCAAACGATTACGGAATATGGAATCTGCAGCGGATTGGACGAATTGCGTCCTGGGATTTGCGGTCGCAGGTGGCGTACCTGTTTCTGCTCAATGCCGGCATTTACTTCGTGCTTCAAAAGATCTGTGATCGCCTCCCGTGGGACCAGCTCCATTCCGTGGCGCGCGCCTTTCGGTTCGTGATTCCCAGTCACGTTCTGATCGCCCTTTTCTCTCTCGGCACTACGGCGATGGACCAATGGAACAAGGATACTGCGAATCTGGCCTTCCGGTTCGAAGCCAGAACGTTCGAGGTGCTCTTGCCTTGTGTTGCTTGTCTGTTCGTGTACCGGAGCGTTCCTGGGCAAATGAAGAATTATTTCGTGTGGGGCATGGTATTTCTTGCGATCGGAATCATTAACTTGCAGCAGGATATCTTCAAGGAAGGCCGAGCGTGGCTGATCAGCCTGATTCTGGGTGGACTTCTCGTGATGCTGACCGCAACAAACTACGCCAGTCTCCGTATGACGGCCTCTCGGTGGTTTCGCCGGGAGCGCTAGCAAAAATTTTCCCGGCTACTGCAATTTCCCGCGCGAAATGTCGCTGTTCCGTATCAGGAGGGATCCTATGCGGAGCGTATCCAGTTTGCTCTTCCCAATTCTGTTGACGGTGTTTGCAGCGGGCTGCATTCCTGAGCCACGCCTGGGACAATGGGACGGATTCGGGAAACGGGCCCGACCGCACGAGTACGGAGTTCCACCGTGTCCCCAAAAGGGATGTGACGCCGATACACTTCCACAACTCATCCACAACTCACGCGTTGCTCATGGCCGAAAGTCAGGGTGCATGAAAGAGTGTCGATCATCGACGCTCCATCTAAGGAAGGATTCATGAAACGCTGGGCTGTACTCACTGTTGCGATTTATGTCATCGCGTTTTTGTTGCTGACGGCACCGGCGTTTCTGATTGCGTTTGGCGGTTGGGCCGAAAAACCACTCGGGGCTGCCGATCTCCTCGAATTGTATTCCTGGTATGGATTCTGGATCTGGCTGACCGTTCTCGCGGCAGGACAGGCGCTGCTTCTGTTTGTTCCCATAGATATTGCCGAGCGCCGGCTTCCGGCCCGGAGGCCCGTCAGAATCTCGACAATTGTTACCGCATTGTTCCTGGCGAATCTATTTACTTCCGGGCTGCTTTCCCTTGTATTGGCGATCTGGAAAGAAGACGGCCTGGATGTATTACTGTATTTATCCCCTTCCAAATATTGGGTGCGCTTTACCGTTCCAGACACTGACACGACGCTTTTGCAAGGTATGGTGATCGGCCTCGCAATCTTCTGGATTCTGTGGGCATTCGTCTTCAGGAGCTTCGCAAAATCCGATGCACCGGAGGCATTCGTCAATCGATCCGTTCGCTGGCTGCTGCGCGGCAGCATCCTTGAACTGCTCATCGCGATCCCAAGCCATATCATTGTGCGGCGGCGAGAAGACTGCTGCGCTCCCATCGGAACGTTCTGGGGAATTGCGACCGGCATTTCAGTTATGCTGCTCTGCTTCGGTCCGGGCGTGTTCTTCCTTTTCGCCGAAAGATTCCGGAGGCTTCAACCCAAAGGAGATCGGAAATGAAATCGCCGCTTTTACCGGCTGCAGCAATGGCGGTCCTCATTCTCAGCACCGGGTGTTCGGTGCGCAGAATTGCAGTGAACAAAATTGGAGACGCGATTGCCGGCAGCGGATCGACATTCTCTTCGGACGACGATCCGCAGCTGATTCGAGAAGCGGCGCCTTTCAGTCTGAAGCTTATCGAGAGCCTGCTTGCGGAGGCGCCGCGGCATCGAGGACTTCTTCTGGCCGCATCGCAGAATTTCACACAGTATGCCTACGCGTACATTCAGCAGGACGCGGATGAACTCGAAGACCGTGACTACGCAGCGGCAACGGCACTGCGCGCTCGGGCAAAGAAGCTGTACCTGCGTGCGAGGGATTACGGACTTCGCGGTCTGGAAGTGCAGCATCCCGGGTTTGGAACCGCGGTTCGGTCCGATCCAAAAAGAACCGCAGCCGGTATCACGAAAACATCCGATGTGCCTCTGCTCTACTGGACCGCTGCTTCGTGGGGCGCCGCAATCTCCTTGTCGAAAGACGATCCGGATCTCATCGCGGACCAGCTTATTGTCGAGGCAATGATCGATCGAGCTCTGGCTCTCGACGAGAAGTTTCAGGACGGCGCGATTCACAGTTTCCTCATCAGCTACGAACAGGTCCGTCAGGGTTCCAATGAGGATGCCGACGTGCGATCGCAAAAGCACTTTGAGCGAGCTGTTGTTTTGTCGCGCGACAATCTGGCATCGCCCTTCGTTTCATTTGCAGAAGCGGTGTCCATTGGCAAGGAAGACCGCGACGGGTTCGAATCGCTGCTCAAACGCGCCCTGATGGTCGATCCCAATGCACGGCCGGAATGGAAACTCGAAAATCTTGTCATGCAGCGGCGTGCAAAGTGGCTGCTGGATCAAATCGACCGACTGTTTCTGGATGAGCTGCCAAAGAACGAATCGCCAAAGAGAGAGGGGAACTGATCATGCCGAATAAATGGATGGTGTCCATTGCCGCCGCCGCCGTGCTTCTGCCTGGCGGTGTGAATAACCGGTCCACATCGAGCGCACAGACTCGGCCGCTGCTGATCCGCATGGGGACTTCGGCACCTAAGGATACGTCACCGTACCAGGAATTGAAGATCATGGCGGAGAAGTGGCGGAAAGCGCCAGGTGGGGGAGCGGATCTTGTTATCAGCAATCCGCAGGGTGATGAAGCGGGAACAGTCCAAAGAATACGGTCCGGGCAATACCAGGCCGCTATGCTCTCTGTGACGGGCCTTTCCGAAATCGATCCCTCCGTTAAGGCGCTTGAGGACCTGCCTTTCGTGTTTCATTCTCTGGAAGAGGTGGAGTATGTCCGCGTAAAGCTGACGCCGGACATCGAAAAGAAATTCCTCGACAAAGGTTTCGTTGTCCTCTTCTGGGGGGATGTGGGTTGGGTGAGGTTTTTCTCGACGGAGACGATGATCCATCCCGCCGATTTAAAAAGGATGAAAGTTTTCACATGGGCAGGAGATTCCAAACAAGCCGACATCATGAGGGCTGCCGGTTTCAACCCCGTTTCATTGCCGAGCGACGCCATCCTGCAGCAGCTCAGCACCGGTCAAATCAATGTGATTCCCACTGCTCCTCTGATCGCCGATGCGGGCCAGTTTTACGGCAAGGCCAAACACATGCTTGAGATCAATTACGCGCCCCTTGTCGGCGGTGCAGTGATTACGAAGGAGGCATGGGATTCCATTCCGAAGGCATCGCAGGATGCGCTGCGCAAAGCAGCACAGGAGGCCGGGGAAGCGCTCACAAGGCGGGGCCGGGCCGAGAGCGACGCTTCAGTCCGCGCCATGAAGACGAAAGGCGGTTTGAACGTCCATGCAGTGACGCCGGAAATCGAAGCGGAGTGGCGCGAACTGGCAAAGACTATTTATCCAAAGTTACGTGGCGGCATCGTGCCGGCGGATCTGTTTGACCGGGTCATGAGCCTGCTGGAGAGTTATCGCGCGGCAAAAGGCGCTTCAAAATGAGTCAAGCCGGAGTGGCCGCGCCGGTCGGTCCATCGCATTTCCTTCGCAAATGTGAAAATGCCGCGCTTTGTCTGAGTCTGGCGGCATTGATCCTGCTTCCTCTGGTGGAAATCGTACTGCGGAGGTTTTGGCAGACCGGAATCTCCGGATCATCGTCGTTCATTCAGCATCTCACGCTCGTCGCTGGAATGCTGGGTGCGGGCATCGCCTCGCGGGAAGATCGGTTGCTTTCGCTTTCAACGGTGGGAACGTTCCTGAAAAGCCGGTTTCGATCGGTGGCCTCCGTCTTTAGCGGTGCGGTCGCAGCCACAGTGAGCGTTCTGCTTTGTATTGCTGCCATTCAATTCCTGGGCGTTGAAAAGGACGCCGGGAAAATTATCGCCTATGGCATTCCAGTATGGCTGGCGGAGTTACTGCTTCCCCTGGGTTTCGGCATCATGGCGCTTCGTGTTCTTCGGCATTCTTCCGATTCGTGGATTGGGCGCGCCGCTGCCGCAGGACTCTGCACCGTGATGGTGTCCATCGCTGCCTTTCTTCCTGCTGCTCCGGAACAGATCATGGCGCCGGCGTTCCTCATTCTGCTGGTTGCCACGATCCTGGGCATACCCATCTTTGCAACGCTGGGAGGAGCAGTATTGATCCTGTTCTGGGTACGCGGTGATCCCATTTCGGTTCTCACCATCGACCACTATTCTCTGGTCACGAATCCTTCCATGGCGACAGTGCCTCTCTTCACGCTTGCGGGTTATTTTCTGGCGGAAGGTGGGGCGCCGAAACGTCTGGTTGGAGTTTTCCGTGAGCTATTTGGTCAGTTCTCAGGTGGCTCTGCTGTCGTGACGGTTCTGGTGTGCGCGTTTTTCACATCCTTCACCGGTGCTTCAGGCGTGACCATTGTCGCGATTGGAGGATTACTGATGCCCGTGCTGCTAGGCGAGCGGTATTCGGAGAAATCGGCGCTGGGACTGGTGACGGGCGCTGGTTCGCTGGGTATGCTTCTTCCTCCATGCCTTCCACTGATTCTGTACGCCATTGTTGCCAGGGTTCCCATTAACGCAATATTTCTTGGTGGCATCATTCCAGGCATCCTGATGATGGTGGCAGTCTCGTGGTGGGGCATTCGGCAGGGAAGCGGGAGCAAAATAGTGAGGCATCCGTTCGAATGGGCCCGGGCGAAGCATGCACTATGGGAAGCAAAATGGGAATTGATGCTGCCCATGGTGAGTCTTGCCGCGCTATTCAGCGGACTTGCAACGCCAGTGGAAGCGGCTGCGGTAACCGCGATGTATGCACTTCTGGCCGAGGCCGTTTTCAATCGCGATCTGAGTTTTCGGCGCGGCGTTCCCCGCGTCATGGTCGAAGGTGGACTTGTGATTGGCGGGGTACTGCTTATTCTGGGCGTTGCGCTTAGCTTGTCGGACTACGTTAACGAAGCAAACCTCACCGCGAGCGCGGTCGACTGGACGACGCATTCTATCCATTCGCCATTGGTTTTCCTGCTGGTGCTCAACCTGTTCCTTCTGATCGTTGGATGTCTAATGGACATCTACTCCGCAATAATTATTCAGGTGCCATTGCTGGTGCCCATTGGAATGGCTTTCGGCATTGATCCCGTTCATCTGGGAATTATCATTCTTGCGAATCTTGAACTGGGGTATCTCACGCCGCCCGTAGGACTGAATCTGTACATGTCGTCCTATCGTTTCGGCAAACCCATATCGGAGGTTCTGCGAGCGGTTGCACCCATCGTGGTCGTAATGTTCGTGACCATTCTGCTGATCACCTATGTCCCATGGCTGACGATGGCGTTGCCGAACTGGCTGGGGCAATAGAAATGGGGTCAGACGTGTTGTTCCCCTTATTCTGCGTCGCAGAATAAGGGGAACAACACGTCTGACCCCATTCTTATCACATCATCAGGTGCTTGGTGGGGTCGTAGCTCAATCCGAGTGTGATGGCTTTCTGAAGCAGCTCTGCGTAGCTCAGGCCCGAATGCTTGGCGGAGTCTGCGAAATCTTCATGCAGCGCAATCTGCGGATTCGGATTGGCTTCCAGCAAATAGAATTCGCCTTCCTTCGTGAGCCGGTAATCCAGGCGGGCATAACCACTCAGACTCAGCAGACGGTAGATCCGCTTGGAAAGCTTCTCGAGCTTTCTGCGAAGTTCCGGTGTCAAATCCGCGGCCTGCGTCACGAGCCCGACCTTCTTTTGGTAACGGGCGTTCCATTTCAATCGGCCGGTTGCGATATTCAGAGAACCTTCGGGAAGATTGTGAATCAGCAGCTCCCATGGCGTGAAGGATTGAAGGCGCCCATTGCCCATTACGCCGACGTAAAGCTCGCGGCCCTCAATGAATTGTTCTGCGATGGCGTGACTGTTCGTCTGACGGTGAATGAATTCCACCCGTTCTTTCAGCTTTTCGTCGTCGTAGACCACAGATGCCTGGGATATACCGGTTGAGCCTTCTTCAGTCACCGATTTTACAAACAGCGGATACCCAAGACGCCGGGGGCGCACGATTTTCTGGCCGCGCGGAAACACCGCAAAGCCAGGCACAGGAATTCTGTGGTACGTGAGAATCTTTTTTGTAAGAGCCTTGTCGCGGGCAAGCGTCAGGCCTCGAGGATTGCATCCGGTGTAGGGTTGCTTCATCAATTCGAGATAGCTGACGACATTCTGGTCGAACAATACCTTCCCGTCGAATTCCTCGAGAAGATTGACCGCAATGTGCGGTTTGAATTCCTCGATTGCCTTTCCGACTGCGGCAAGGTCGCTGTAGAGTCCGACGCAATAGGCGTGATGTCCCATATTCTTAAGCGTGGTAATCACGTCATTTTCGGTACGCCACGGCTGGCTTTCAAGATCTGCAATACCCTCGACGTTATCGGGGGGGATCAGGTCCTGATGGACGAGCACGATGATGCGAAGTTTGGATTTGGGTTTAAATTTCACAATGGAATCCGGTGATAGCCTTTGCCCAGTACCTGCATGATCTGCATGGTCAGCACGACGATACTGAGCTGGCGTGCTTCTTCTTCGGGTTCAGTGACGCGGAGGTCCAACTGGCGGCAGCGAACGACCATTTGCCGGACAATATGGTTCACGCTGTAGGGGTGCACGCCCGTGGCCGTCGCAACCAGCTGGGAAATGTCGCGGCGGATGCGGCGAAGGAATTGTGCCGCGCTCGGAAAGTGCTTCCGGCGCGCTTCTGGCGAAAAGATGCGGTAGAGATTGCGTTCAAAGGCAGGCGGCCAGTGAATGGCGTAATAGACACGTTTTTTCCGATAGTGCTCCCGCAGCGTCGTTTTCAAAGTGGATATTGGATCGACTTTGAACCGCAGTTTGTTTTTCGGAGGTTCGTTCCGGAGCAAGGCCATCGATCGATCGACGTATTCGAGTTTCCGCAGCGCCCCCCATCCTTCGTACTGCTTTCGCCAGCGCGAACCCGGCTTCAGCCACACGGCAAACGTCTCGGCAAAATCTTCGGCCGGGTGGGCCTGTGCGTACCACGCATCGAGGTTCAAAACATAGTCCCTGCTGTGCGGTTGAGGGCGATACGATTTCGGGTAGCGCGTTCGGTAGGATCCAAACCGCGCGGCCCAGCCGCCACGCAGATGAAGTCCATACGCATTGTCGATCGCATGCCCTGCTTCATGGCGCAGAATGCGCATGCACTCGCTCTCGCTGGCGCCTTCGACCTCCAGCATCTGCGACCGTTCGAGAAGAATCAATCGCGGATGAGCCAGGTAGAACGGAATCGCGAAACCTGGAGTGCCATCGGGAGTGAACCATTCTTCGGATAACCAGACGTGCGGATGAAAGTGAAGCCCGCGTTCATCCAGATCTCGATAGAGTTTAGCCACACGCTGTTCAAGACGAGTGCCCTTGATGCGCAGAGGGAGATCGCAGAGCCGCATGTCCAGCAATTGATGATCGGTCATTCGATCCAGACGGGTCACCCGCCCATTGTAGGCTAATGGCGACAAGATTTTTACGTTCCCATATCTCTGACAAGGTCCAGAAGCCAGTTCCGGGTTTGCAGGAACTGAAAGCCATATCGCCGGGCTTTTCCAGCATTTATGGTGGCTGATACCGGTTTCCCGAACAGCGAAAAGGGATCCGTCTCCGGCTCCTTCCTCACAACTGCGGAATGGCCGGTGGCGACTTCGATGAAACCAACAATCGTCTTTAACGAAATCGGACCGTCGGAACAGGCGTTGAACGGCCCGGTGTGCGGGACGCTGGACAGCCATTCAAGAAATTCGGCTGCTTCGGCAGATGAGATCAGGGAGATCTCCGCATCCGGATTCTCAATATGGACCGGTTCATGGCTTGCGATGCGCTGAATCTGAATTCGAAGGCGTTTCGTGTAGTCATCCGGCCCGAGAATTATCGGAAACCTCACGGCCACGACGGGAAAACCGGCACGCTGGAAGAGCACCGCTTCGGCAAGGCGCTTGCCTTCGGCGTAGGAGCCTCTGGTGCGTTCGGCAATCTGGATTTGATATGTATCGGGATCGAATACCTCCTCGCCGGCATCGACCGGATTGGTATAGACGGCCGCCGACGAACACAAAACGTAGCGGCCTGTCTTTCCGGCGAGTACCTCTAGAGCAATGGCCGCATCGTCGGCAGAGAAGCAGAGTTGGTCGTAGACGATGTCCCATTCACTTTGCCCAAGAGCCACAGTCAGAGAATGTCTATCGATTCGATCCAGCGTCAACCGCTGAACGTTGTGGGGGAACGAAACGTTGGTCCTTCCCCGCGATCCGACTGTGACGTGGTGACCCTTATTGGCAAGCAAGTGCACCAGCCGTTTGCCGACGAATCGAGTTCCGCCAAGTACGAGTACTTTCATAAAATTCCCATCCCTCTCCCGACGGGAGAGGGTGCCGCCCATCTTTTGATGGGCGGTGGGTGAGGGGTACAATACCGGAAATCAAAGGGAGGTCAATCTGGATTACGCTTTGCAGCCTCGTGCTCATCGTCAGTCCCTCTTTTGCACGGGACATCAATCTCGCCAATAAGAATGTCGTTCTGGCGATATTTCCGCAGGCGGACGGGCCAGTTTCCAGCTATTGCCAATTCTGAGAAAGGGTCTGAATGGAAGATGATGGCGGTCGCTTGGGCCAATATTCACAGGGATTTAGATGTATCAAAGGAATCTTGAAATTGCCTGGCGGTAAGGTAGTCACGAACTTACAATGTGGAAATCACGAACTTCGACTTTAAGAAGGTTGTAAATGATTGATCCATCCCAGCTGACTGAATTTCTCGTATTCATCACCGTGAAGCACGGGCAGGAAGCTGCATTCCTGCGAGCCGCCGTCGCGAACCGGACAGGTTCGATCAAGGAACCGGGGAATCTCCGATTCGAACTGTACCAAAGTGCCGAAAGCCCTCATGATTTCCTCATCGCTGAAAATTACAAATCCCTCGAGGATGCTATTGCGCACCGCCAGACTCCGCACTTTCTGGAATTCCTCAAGATTCTTGAGACCGTGCAGGCCTTTCCTCGTCGAAGAGAGCCCGGGAATATCGTCCCGCCGAATTTCAAACCCATACCTCACGCATGATTCGTAAAACCAGTCTCTGGATTATTGCCACGTTTGCTGTCGCGTCTATTTCCTATGGGGTGACGCAGAATCCAGCAGCGCAGGCGCCGCAGGATCCCGGTCAGGTCATCCTGAATCGGGCCTGCACGGTGTGTCACACCCTCAGCGAAGTTACGAAATTCAAGGGCTATTGGGGCAGGGATCAATGGGCGGACCTGGTCCGCACCATGCGTGCCGACGGAGCGCAGCTGAAGGACGACGAGGTGACGCCACTGGTGGACTATCTGTTCAAGACCTACGGAAAAGTCGAGGCCCCCGCAGTGGACGGAAAGAAATTACTGGAAACGACCTGCACCGGGTGTCATGACCTGGAAACCGCAACTGGCACGAAGCGCACGAAATCCGACTGGGAGGAAGTTATCGGCCGGATGATTGGCAGAGGCGCATCGGTCGACGACGCGCAGTTTGCAATCCTTGTGGATTACCTTACGAAGAATTTTGGCGCCCAATAAGTCGCGGACTTCTACTTCAGCGTCGCGGTGATAACGCGTTTCGGGTCTTCGCCCACTGGAATACGCGCCACTTCCTTTCTCGATGCAACATCGATCGCGGAAGTGGCATTTGCGCCGCCCGTTGAAACGTAAACGGTCTTGCTGTCTGGCGTGAATGTAATCCAGTCGGGTCTCTTGCCGACCGGCACTTCTCCCAGCAGCTTCACGTCGGGCAGGGAATACGCATATACCCTTTGATTCGTCCGGCTGGTCACCCACAACGTCTTTCCATCCGGCGCAACGCCAATTCCATGGGACGGCGATCCGTTGAATGGCCCGGGATCTCGCTGCGCCGCCGGAATCTCCGGCAGTGTCACGCGGCTCACTTCCTTGCGTTGCGCAAAATCAACGATGGCAAACCCGTGGAAATCGGACAGCTGCACGAACAAGCGCTTTGTCGAGCCATCGGGATTGGTTTCAAACGCAATCGGTCGAACTCCCTGATCGAACAGAGACCACAGGTGTTCGTCTGTCTTCGTATCGAACACCATCATGTTCTTCCCGGCAACCGATCCCGCAATCAGGTATTTGCCATCCGGCGTCACATAGACGTTGTGCTCGCCGCCCTTCGTCGGGAGGCTCTTGATTTTCTCCAGCTTCACCGTATCGATCACATCCACGGCGCCCGGTTCCGAAATTATCGCGACATACACCTTCAGCCCATCCTTACTGATGTAGATGTTGTTCGGACGCCCGCTGAGCTTGATCTTGTTCGTGACCGCGAGAGTCTTGCTGTTCACCACATCCAGCGTCTGATCACCCTCGCTGCTGAAATACAGCTTCGTTCCGTCTGGCGCCGCTGCCGCTCCATGATTGATAGGAATTCCCTTGATCTCGCCGACAACCTTGTTGGTTGCCGGATCAATCAGGGAAATGTTATCGCCCCCGGAGTTGGTCTGAATGATACGGACCTGCGCCATCGCATTCAGGGAAAGCAAACAAACAAGGGCACCAGCGGAAAGCAATGTCAGTAGTGATTTCATAGTTGGCGGGGATTATAGCCGAAGCGAATTCCTTGTCAAAGCCGCGTCCGCTTTTGGCTGAAATCCGGACGCTGGAATCGGAGGGTGGGGCATCAAGAAAAGACGGGCCGGGGTGAAGGGTAAAGCGATTGCTGTACCCCTCACTCGGCGCCCCAAACACTTTTCAAACCTGGAATCCCGACCTGGGCCCGCCCCCGTTGCGCTTACTTCGTGCTTCCTGAACTCTTGATCGTCTTTTCCAAATCGTCGGCATCCGCAGCGATCTGCTTCTTGTCGATTTTTCGCTCTTCGATAATGGTCGTCCAGAGCTTGGTCTTTGAATCCGAGAGAATACTCTTAACATCGGCGTTGGCTGCCTTGGCGATGGCGTGCGCCAAATACAGCTGGCCGTAGTTGAGACTGTTGCTGGTCATTTCCTGTTTCAAGGTATCGGCGGAAACACCAAGATGTAGGCCCATTGCGGTGCTGTTTCAGTGCCACTTCAGTGTGCGAAAATGCAAACGATGCCAAGTGTGTTTGCGCAAACTGATGCGTCCATTTGTTTCTGTTGGGGATTGGAAGGTCTG
>Ga0184628_10000102_pt1 | contig 45639 bp, 57 predicted proteins | sample PLM4_5_b1_FD_133149 | JGI IMG/M metagenome (GOLD analysis project Ga0184628, IMG submission 133149) | Groundwater sediment microbial communities from an aquifer in East River, Colorado, USA - PLM4_5_b1 | ecosystem: Environmental > Terrestrial > Soil > Riparian zone | place: USA: East River...
AGATGATGAGATGACAGAATTAACAAAGCAAGGCATTTCCCAGTATCATGTTTGGGAAATAGACGAAACGGCAATTAATAAGCAAACCTACCCGTATTAAGATAAAGGATAATGATAATGGATAATCTACAGGAAATGAAATACCGCTTTTCTACTGATACAGACTATCGTTTTATAGACTTATCCGTAGATGAAATAGAAGCTTTTGTAGATGATTTTAACTATAACAAAGTAAATGAATTACTCAAATCATCTAAGTATATCAAGCGAGGCAACATACAGCCGCTAAAGCCTATCATGCCTATCATAGAACATATTGTAAAGTCTGTTAATAAGGCTTTCTATGATTCTGTTTGCGGCATCTATTCACCTATTCCTCATGCTGATACAATACCGCTTGAGGTGTATAAACTCATCAAGTCAGATGAGGTAAAGCCTAATGTAATAATCAAGCCGATTGCAAACATGAAATTGCAATCTAATGTATTACATCTTGGCACACATACACGCTGTATCTGTGCAGAAACAGGTATTAGCTTTGCAGTAGCATTACCTAGCCCTATTGATACAAGTATGACGTTATTGCATCCTTTTGCATTTCATAATAACGTCATTACATTCGTAAAACAGTATCAGCGTAATGGCATACCCCTTGCACAATTAGAATCACAAGCATTAGCTGGTATGCTAATTACAATACTAAAGCATAAAGGCTATGCATCATGCCGTGATTATGTCGCGGCTAATCTTAGGCTTAGAACAATTAATAAGAAAAGCTTAACATGGGCATTAGCTTATTTCTATCGTGCAGAACCACGTTATAACTTGCCACAAATTAACTTGCTTGCTGAAGGCAATCCTACAACGCAATTAATAGGATTCATTCAGATATGCAAAGGCGAGGATACTACAATACAAGCGCATCATTCACTAGAGTCTAAGCAAAAGACTATTAAAGCGCGTGTATTTCAAACTGAACACGCTAAGGAAGCTGCGCATCTAAAGAATGATGTTAAATCTTGTTTGGCTATACTAGAGACAATAGAGGAAAACAATCCCACAATAAGTGAGGAACTGTTTATTTCCTTTACTCATCGCATACGCAAGATTGCGGTATTAAATGATGCAGCTAAGGAAATTCTTATTACTGATTTAATTGGTTCCTTTGGCGAAAATGTTAATACTAAGCAATTAGAATTAATCATTCGCCAAAATGACATGACAGCTACACAGAAAGAATTATTTACATTCTCACAGGAAATAGCAAAAGACTTAGCTGAATTTAAAGGTAATAAAGAAAAAGGTAAAATTGACTTTGCTTCATTGATGGGTAAGGTGAAATAATGTTAAATGATAATCCAACATTAGATAGAGTAGTATACGGTATAACGCCAACATTTGGCATATATCAAGCTAATGGACACAGGAAGATAGGATTAAAGAAAGCTTTTGTAGAAATACTCATGTTGACTGGTGCATTGAATGAAATAAGATTAGAAGATGGTTCACTCTGGCCTATCTATTATGAAGCGCCAATTAACATGATACAAGATATGTGTGTTAAACATATTGTAAGCTTTCAAGTGTATGAAGATGGAAGATTCTTTGCAGTAGCCCGTTTATATAAAGACAAGGTAAAAGTATGACACAAGATAAAGATGCACAGGAACAACAACAAGTAATAGATTTATATAACCGTATAATCGTACTACTAAAAGAGCAAGATGCTGATATTAGTGTAGCAATATGGGCTGCCGCTGATATCATTATTACCTGCATGATTAATGCAGAAGATGGTGATATTGATGCAACAGCGGAAAAGATAGATTCTTACCTTATTCCTATGTTTAAAGACATACAGACACAGATAAAGAGTAAAGAAGCACGAGTCTCACACAAAGATATAAATGAAATACGTGCTAGCGTTGCTGCAATAGATACAGGCGCTAGTCCTGTATTAGCTAACATGAGTATACAAGGTAAAAAGGCAAATTAAAATGAAAACGATATACTACATTGTAGTATGTAAAGGTAAATCAGATACACAACATCATATTGTATACGGAGATGATTATAAAACTCCATTTATTACTTCAGTATTACAAGAAGCTTTTGACCGTGCTAATAAGTTAGCACAGGACTTTAAAGATTACCCAGAATGTCCTGTATACGACGTATTAAGGTGTGAATAAAATGCCAATAGACTTTAAAGCTTTAATGAATAAAGAGCAACAAAAGACTCCGCCAGCGGTTGTAGCGGCTAGTGCTATTGTTGCTGCTATTAACAATGAAGATAAGTCTATTGCAGACTTAGAACGGATGCTTGCAGATAAGACAATACCTTTAAGTGAAAGATTAAAAATAAGAGACAAGCTTAAAGCTAAGCAAGCGCCTACCACAATCAAAGAGGTTGTTAATAAGCCAGAAATAACTATTAAGAGTAATGAAACATTCAGCCTATCTATTGTTCTCAATAAGAAACAACAAATGGGCGTAGATATGGCTAAGACTGGTAAAAGCTTTGTGCTAACAGGTAAAGCAGGCACAGGTAAAACAACTGCTTTGCGTGAATTAGCGCGAACACTATTAGATAATCAAAGCTTAGGTGTTCATTCTTTTGGACACTATAAGCCAGCAGTAACAGCGCCATCTATTGCATTTATTGCACAGACTAATCGTGCTACTGATAATATGCGTAGGGCTATTCATAAAGACCCCATATTAGCTGAGAGGTTACAATACAATGTTCTCACAGGACATAAGCTATTGGAATATACGATGGAATGGATTACAAATGACGAAGGAAAAACCATTCCACATTTTTATCCAAAGCGTGATGCTACTAACCCATTGGATATTACTCATCTATTGGTTGAGGAATCTTCAATGCTTGATATCCCTTTTTGGCGAGACAAGATACTACCAGCACTTAGACCTGGAACTGTGGTTATATATGTTGGTGACATTAACCAACTTCCACCTGTTTTTGGCCCTTCTATACTTAACTATGCACTCATTAAACTCCCCGTTATTGAATTGGATGAAGTCTATAGACAAGCCCTCGATTCCCCCATTTTATCCAATGCATTAAGAATCTTGGATGGTTTACAGCCACAACCTGATGGAGTTAAGTTTAAACTCTATCAAACAAAGGCAGGTGGTAAACGGCCTAGTGAACACTCAATGGCTGTAGGCTTAATAAATAGTATAAAGAAATGGATGGAAACAGGTGATTATAACCCTGATACAGATATTATCTTAAGCCCATTCAATAAAGAACGCTTTCCATGTAGCACTAAAACACTTAACTACTTCATGGCACAACATCTTGGAGACAAGCGCGGCGCTAAGATACATCATATCAATGCAGGACGTAATACATGGTATCTAGCTGAAGGCGACCGTGTAATGATTGCGAAGCAAGATGGAGTTATTAAGAAAATAAACTATAATGCTGATTACATGGGTAAGGCTGTATTGTCTAAAACCTGTGACATTAATAGATTCGGTAAACCTGTTATTGGCAGTAGTGGTAATGGCATAAGCATTGACCATGAAGATTTTGCATTAGAAGGATATGAGGAATTAAATGTTGACAACATCGCAGATGAAGAAAAGAAACAAGCAGCTTCACACATCATTGATGTCCAAATGGACGATGGAAGTATTGAAACATTGTCTAGTGCTGGGGATTTTAGCGATGCTAAGTTTTGCTTGGGTTATTGTCTATCTGTCCATAAAGCCCAAGGTTCAGAATGGCGTAAAGTGGTGCTTGTTATCCACAAGAACTTTAAAGTCCTCCTCTTTAGAGAACTTATTTATACCGCGATGACACGGGCAAAAGAGGAACTTGTTATTGTTGATTTATCTAATGCTTTAGATGATGCAATTAAAAGTCAGCGCGTTAAAGGTAATAGTATTAAAGAAAAGATTGAATGGTTTAATAGCAAATTAGCATTAACAGAGGACATTGTGGTGCAACCATGATAGAAGAAGCCGTACCAGTTGCTAATTGTAAACGTTGTGCTCACTATACACCGACAATTTTATTTACACTCTGTAATCATGAGAGTAGTAAGTATAAGGATAGTACTGAATTTAAGTTTCATACAATACAGCACATGAGAACAAAAGGTGCTTGTGGTAGTGCTGCTATCTTATATACATCCAAGACAACATGACTGAAATAGAACAAGAACTTGTGCTATTCTTTAAGCTTTATTTCCTAGCACATACACAAAACTATATAAACTATATGGCACAAACTAAAATCTTAGCAAAATGGTTTGATTTTAGTAATGCAGCACTAATCCCAATAGACCAAGCACCTGTTTATTGTGGACATTGTTTAAACGAAGTAGGTAGAACAATAGGCGGTGGTTTTAGTCTTACGTGCTCTACTTGTAAGCGTGGAACCAACCTAGCGTATGAAATAGGTAGATTAGCAGAAATAACCGGTATAAATTGGTATCTTTGTATGTATCTTATGGTAAGAGCTATTGAAGATATATACAAAACTAACAATGTAATTTGTTTTAAAGCTGTTATTAATTAATGAAAGGAGTCTATGTACTATCATGGAAGAAATTGAAACACAAGAATTAACCTTTTCTCAATTATATGAAAGACTTGTCATTGAAGAAGAATTTATTCTTGATGATATGCCTAATACACAGTATCCAAGTTTAAGAAAAGGTTTATCTGCCTATAAAACTAAGATAAATGATAAATGCAAGCGTAATGGATTACCAACTGAAGAACGTAAGATTGAATTTGAATTGCTAGAAGAAAAAGCGATGGGATTAATTAAAGTTAAAGTATTCTTTAAAGCCTTAACGAAGATAAACGCTAAACCAATACAAACTGACGGAGAACTTAAATGATGCTCTTAAAGAGTTTAGAGATTAAAAGAGAACGTGCCTATGTCAATCCACCACAAGGCAAACTTATTGGTGTTGTTGAATTTGCTAACGAACAAGGTTTAGTTAAGTTTGAATTAACTGATGAAGATGCTATTGCAATTCTTCAACTCTGTGCTGTTAGAATTCAAGCCCGTGTAACTGAATCAGCTAAAGCTATGTATCTATCATTAGAAGAACATACCAAGTTAATCACGGCCCTTCCTGAAGAATAATCTATGGACGATATACTAGAAATTGCAATACCAGAAACGAATAATCTTAATATAGACCAATTGCGCGAGCTGATAAATAAGCTTAGCACAACGGAAGATGGTCAACCGTTAAATAATGCAATGTCTGAATTAAAGAAGGCACTTAAACAAAATCCAGCAGCATGTAGCTTAATGCTTGATGATGATATCGGTCTGTGTGTAGCACAGTTAAAACGTATTACGAACAAGACAATTCTTGAAGAACTTACTAGCAAAAAAGCTAAAGACCCAACAGCTAAGATTAAAGTTACACAGGAACAAATTGATAATCTTACAATGAGTGATTTGAAATGAACCAAGAAGATACATATCCATTAAATGAACTTGAAGATGATTATGCAAATGGTTATGAACAAGGTTGGCAAGATTGTCATAAACGCTTTGAAGCAATATTGAAACGCTTCCCATTACAATGTGCTATGATTACAAATAGGCTTCCACTACATCCTTCACAACCTGACCAGATATTAGAACCATGAAACGTATTCGTCTATCTCATTCTAGCCAAGACTTGCTCATAACCTGTGAACGTCTATTTCAAATAGAACGCTTACTTGTTGGTCAGCGTAATATATATGAGGCAGCACATTTCAGTAGGGGCCATGCTTTTGGTAAAGGCGTACAAGTATATCTTCTAACTGGAGATATAGATAAGGCTGTTTACCAAGCATGGCTATCCTATTGGCCTGAAATAGAAGATTATCCTAAAACAACCTTACATAGAACACTTCATGCATTAATGTGTGCACAAAAGTCTTTAGATGAGATAAGAGAAAAGTATGAAGTTGTTTCATTTAATGGCTTACCAGCAGTAGAACTGGGTGTAAAGCTTAATATAGATGAAATCTATTATCATGTAGGATTCATTGACCTTGTTCTTAAAAACCGCGAAACAGGTTTATATGTAATTCTGGAAATCAAATACACAGGTTCATGGCTTGATGTAGATGGAATGTTTATGAATAGTGGACAAGGCATAGGCTATTCAATTGCTCTTGACGCCATTGTAGGTAATAAGCTATCTGAATATGGTGTACTATATTTTATATGTCAAGATAGTGATGCCAAGCCACAATATATACGATTTCATATTAAAGAATGGGAAAAGACATTAAAAGACCGGCTTAAGTGGTTTATTACACTTGGCCTAGATGTAAAGCGCATACAAGAAATGCGTGAACTTAATCATTTCCCACAAAGAGCGCGTTCTTGTATTCGTTTTAATCGTAACTGTCAACACTTTGGTACTTGTGGTTTAACAGCCGGTGAAAGAGAAAGAGATGATGAAATAGACCCACATGAAAATCGTTATCAATTTACATATAATCTTGAAGATGTTATTAAAGAACATTTGGAGAGAGCAGAATGAATCCTAACCAGCGTGTAATACTCGCTGCATTAGCTATGGGTTTAATGCCGCTAGAAAAAGATAAATCGGTAGAAGAAAAAATAGATATTGACGCATTAAAGCGCGCAGAAGAAAATGAATATGCGCGTAAGATTCATAAAAATGCTATTCATCGTTTTACTGGAGATAGTGAAATAGGTAGGCAAATTCGTAGCCAAAATCAATCACAGGTTAAGCATACTGAATTAACAAAAAGCCAGAAAGAATGGAATGATGCAATAGAAGTTAAGAAACAACTTAAAAGAGAAAGGAAACTCAATGGTACTAGATATTGATAATATTCATGTCGATACTATTAAGAAACCTGATACAAAAGGACTTGCACGGGTTAATCAAAATGACCATTATGAAGTAACATCTTTTGGGCATACTATTGACCTTAGTAATGACATGGCTACAGCTGATGCTATTTATGCTGGATGTGGTTCTAGAAATAAAACTTTATACCATGTATTAAATGGTAAACGCCTTATAGAAAAGGAAAAACTGGGATGAAAAACCTTCCTATATATTGCCTATTATTAATAGTTTGGTTACTATTAGGTACTACGATTCTTTATAATTCAGAAATTACTGGAATAAGACTTACTGTTCTTATGCAGATTTGTAATAAGAACGATGGTATTAAAACATTAAGAAGGTCTTTTATAAACCCCGAAAAATTTGTAATCCAATGTAATGATACTGCTATTTTTAACGACGTATCATTTATTCTACAAAAAGAGAAAGAACCACAATCATGACAATACAAGTATGGTATCATGGTAATTGTGACGATGGCTTTGGTGCTGCATGGGCGGCTTATCGTTACTTTAAAACATTCAAGCCTGTAGGAAGTGAAGTAGTTTATAAACCATGTTTCTATGGTAAGACTACGCCTTCCTATGCGCCAGAAGATGTTATCTACATTGTAGATTTTTCTTATCCACGTAATGTGTTAGAACTATTAAGAACACAAGTAAAAGGTCTTACTATTCTCGACCATCATAAGACCGCGCAAGAAGATTTAAAAAACTTTCCTGATGCTATCTTTGATATGGAACGTAGCGGTGCTGTTCTTACATGGAGTTATTTCCATAAAGACGGTGTACCTCTATTACTACGTTATGTACAAGATAATGACTTATGGCGTCATAAATTACAAAGCAGTAAAGCTATTGTACGGTACATTCGTACGGTTCCACATGATTTTGCAGAATGGGATAAACTCTATTCCATGTTTGAAACAGATGTCTATGCTGTAATTGCAAAAGCAGAAGCCGTTGAAGCTTACTTCCAGAATCAAATACACTTTAATGCTTCAATAGCAAAAGAAATTGTATTTCATGATTATGCATGTCCTATTATTAACTGTAACACAACCTTCATTAGTGAAATGTTGCAATATCTACATGAAACGCACAAAACAGAAATAGCAATGTCTTACTTTATCAATCAAGATTTTCGTGCAATTTGTTCATTACGTAGTGCTGGTAAAGTAGATGTATCTGCTATAGCCAAAAAATATGGTGGCGGTGGACATCATAATGCAGCAGGTTTCACAATTGATTTACAAACCCTTTTATCCATTCTTAATTAGGAATATCACAATGAGCAATATACAAGCATTACAAGCGGAATTCATGGTAGCTGGGCAACAGAAACTTAATGGACTACGTGAGATTCTTAAAGAGCGCGGCCCTAATAAGCAAGCAGCTCTATATATGAATCTTATTGAAGAAGAATTTGATGAACTGCAAAAATGGTTTGTTGTGTATGCAAATGCTGTGCGTGAAGATGAAAAACTTGCAGCACTATGTGAAGTACTTGATGGTATTTGTGATTTGTCTGTCGTATTAATGGGCTTGTGTAATTCTCTTGGCTTACCTTTTGATTCTGCTTTCCTTGAAGTACATAAGAGTAACATGAATAAGTTTGTCCCTAATGAAGATGGCACCTATACAATCTTAAAGCGTGTTGATGGTAAGATTATTAAGCCCTCTACTTGGCAAAAGCCTAATATTATGAGTATCTTGAAATATCGTCTTATCATGGGAGACTAGGATGTCTAATCCTAATAATCTACTACTGCTTTCTGATTGCTTAGCTAAGATACGGACTCTTACTAATGAGGCAGAAGTGAACAATTTAATACAAGATAAAAAATTTTTAGACTTAGCTAGAAGAAGCGCTGAGATAAGCAGACATGCAAATACCTGTGCGGGTATATTCTTTGATATGAATATGGCAAACAGGCCGACCGAAAAAGTTATTGAGGAAAGTTCAGATGAACCTACAAGCATTAGCAAAACAAGTTAATAGGCCGCCAGAAGGTAAGACAATACTTATATATGGCGACGCGAAACGTGGTAAAAGTACGCTCGCAGCAACAGTTGCAAAAGCAAAATCAATTAAAAATATTGACTGGTTTGATGTTGAGAATGGCCAAGAACGACTTATTACTATGGTTAAAACTGGTGAACTTACCAGTGAAGAAGCCGCCAAAATACGCGTATTTAGTATTAAAGATTCTGTTGAAGAACCATATGCGTTTGAAACGCTAGCTAAACTTATAGGATTAAAGCGTCCATTAGATATATGTGATATACATGGACGTGATATGAAAGTATGCCAGGAATGTACAAAGAGCAAAGGCACCTTTCAAACATTTGACATGCAACAACATAATCCTAATACGGCTATTGTAATAGATAGCCTGTCACAATTCAGTGATAGTATTATGCATTTCTATAACGAAGGTAAGATGCTTAAAGGCACAGCAGGAATGGACGCATACAGAGAACAAGGCTTGCGTCTTGTAGAGTTTCTAACTGAAGTACAGAAAGGTAAAACTAATTGGATATGTATTACACATACTCAAGTAGTTGAACTTGAAGCTGGTACTGACCGTATTGCACCTATGGACTTTAAAGGGCCAAAAGAAGAACGTAGATATCCGCTAGTAGGAACGCGGCCCTTTAGTATGAAGGTAGGCAAGTACTTTGCACACGTGGCTTATCTTAAAGTCTATCTAAGGCAGCACGTAGGTGGTAGTAGCACTACTTATCAAGCAGATGTTATTACAGGTAGTCGGACTAACTGGCATATTGAAACACAGCTTGATGGAAATAAAAAACAAGTAATGAGTCTTGTTCCACTTTTTGACAAGGAATAACAATGGATAGAGGTGATGACCTACTAAGACATTTAGAACGAGTAACGCATTACACAGAATATGAGGGCGCTAATTGGATACCCTTTGAAAGTAATGTTGATACTACTGTGCCAGATATAGAATATACGGCACAGCGTCATCCTTCCTCTATTCTTATTCCTTTTTACATAGAATTAGGTTTTCGTAGATATGAACCTAGCTTTTATAAAGTTCATTCGTTTAAAACTACACATGGGCGTAGATGGGATTGTATTAATGGCTGGAATAAAGAGACAGAGAGGGTATAATGTGGATAGTCTATTATACAGATATAACCAATCAGCTTACTACGCGGCTTACACTTATTAGTATTGCAAGTGCGCGTAAAGCTATGCCCGGTGTCAAGACATTAATGATATATCCAACCTGGCATCTTGTTGACCCAAATATATTACGCGCAGTAGATTATTTTAAAGATATTCCATATCTTGAGCGTAATGTACACTATGATTATCGTAGATGTCTGGCTAATGCTGACGTAGTTGGTGAAGCATTATTTGTAGATACTGATATAGTATTCCAGGATGATATAAGAAATATTTTTAAGTATCCTTTTGATATTGCTCCAACATTACGAGAAGCAGAAATAGACCCGGCAATTCCATATAATATGGGTGTTTGTTTTAGTAGGACTCCATCATTTTGGAAACACGTAGCTTTTAACATCCCTAAAAACTCTCCTAATTATTGGAAAGATAGCGAATTAGCCTTTAGTAGATGTGCTGCAAGTTCAGAATATACTAAGCGTGATTTACAAGGTAGACTATATAATCGCTCACCTAATTCTAAAACAGACGATGTAAGTAACGCATATATAGTCCATTATAAAGGCCCACACAGAAAGGCTTGGATGCTTGCTAGAGAAAAGGAATTTATATCATGAAGATTGCTGTAATAATCCCTACGAGAGAAAGAATAGACAGGCTTAATAAAGTTGTACAGTCTATTTTACACACAACGCAAGTACATGGCACTGTAAAAATATATGTTGGCTTAGACCAAAATGACCCACAATATAATAGATATTTGAAATATTGTAGTGAATATAAATTACTTCCTAGTGTATTTGAACCACGGGCAAATGTCCCAGTTATTATGCAATCAATAGGTGAATATGCATTAGAGGATGGCGCAGACTTACTTATTATTGCTAGCGATGATGTTGTCTTTCAAACACCTTCATGGGATATGTTCGTTAGAGATTACTACCGTGATGTACCAGATAAATTACTTGTTGGTTACTTTAATAATGGTGCAGATAGGGAAATGTGTGAGCATTTTGTAGTATCTAAAGAATGGGTTAAAGCTTTAGGTTATTTTGTTCCTACATTCTTTAATCATTTTTACGTAGATACTTGGATTAGTGATATTGCAGAACGAAATGGAAGATTAAAATGGTTCAGAGATGTGACATTAAAGCATGAACATTTTAAATATGGTATGGCTGTGTATGATGCTGTATATGAAAGAACTAGAAAAAATAATTTTGCAACAAAAGATAAAACACTTTTTGAGTTAAACCAAGCACAGCGTATTACAGATTCAAATAAAATAAGGGATGCTATATGCGCGTCGGCTTCATAAGTACAGGAACAAATAATATAATGGCTGTAATTAATAGTGCCAAATGTATACCACAATTTAAAAGTATAGAAGTATTAATTTTTAGCCATATAAAAAGACGTGCACAAAATCCTAGTATTCTTACTTGGGCAATAAAAGAAAAGTTTGATGTTATATTCTTTATTGGTAGTGCTGCTGGAACTGACCCATTTGTAGGTGACTTTAGACTAATACGTCAAAAAGTATGTCCTGTATATCATCTTTGTTTTGATGGTGGAGATAAGCCGTGGTGGAATAGATTAGAAATGTATAAAAAAGAAAACTGTTTTGATAAGCAGATTAATATAGATGGGTTAAAAGAAAATCCTTGTGATGTTACTACTATTTGTCCATTAAACCCAGATGACTTTAATCCAAATACGAATAAAACAATTCCATTTGGTTTCGCGGGAAATATTAAATCAGCGATAAGAACTAATTTAGTAACACGCTTAGTACAGGCAAATTACTTGACATTAAGAGTAAGAGACCAGAATGACAATAGTTTTGCAGAATACTGTAACTTTCTTAATAGCTGCAAAGGTATGCTTAACATAAGTTATACAGGAACAGGAAAAGCACATCATGTTAAAGCTAGAATCCTTGAGGGAATGTACGCTGGATGTGTTCTTGTTGAAGATGAGCGTTCTCCCACTAAAGAATACTTTATACCAGGTATTGACTACTTACCATATGATGGAACATATGATGGTGTCTTACGTGCTATTAATGCTACAGGTTCTATGTTTACAAAACGTATTAGAGAAAAAGCCGTAGAACTTTATGGCCCTAAAGCCTTTTATAAACTTGTTCTAGGAGATAGACTACAGTGAAATCAAGGTTCACACCCTTAGATATAGATGAGGCAGCTTATTTATATGACATTTCAAATCCACAATTGATAGGAAATCACATGTCTAACGATACACTAATTGACCTAGATAATCTAGATAGTATTAGTTTGGAAGGCGTAGAAGCTGCACCAGAGTTTATTGAACCGCCGCATGGTAGATATAGGCTTGGTGTACAAGCAAAGATTGAAGAGTATGAGAAAGATGAGGTTGTTGATAAAGAAAAGACTGGTGAAAAGATTAAGGCTAAGCGTATTCGGTTTACTTATACTATCCAAGAAACATTGGAATTGAAGTCTAAGAAAGACCTAGTACCAGCAGAAGGTTCTATGTTCAGTGAGAACTTTTCAGCTACCAGTGAAGGATTGCCTTACTTTAAGACTAGGTCTACTGCCATTCTGGGAGACTTGGGAAACGCTACTATTAAAGAAGTCATTAATGAGCTTAACAATGAAGCTATTAGCTTTACGGCTGATGTTAAGACTCGTGTTTCAAGGGTAAAAGATGCAGATGGCAATGAGAAAGAGTTTACAAATATCAATGTTCGTGTTCTAGACGGCTTTCAAAAAGCTGATTTGAAGTAAAGGGAATGGGCGGCTTGTATAGCGCCCTTCTTTTTTGTAGTTTAACAATCTTGAGGAATACATGAAAACAAAACACTTCAATCCAAAACACAGTGTTGTAGCTTCTTTAAAAGAATTTACTAAGACACTCAAGGGTTATGGTATTACTGTTGAACAATTTGAAACATTTGCACATGCACAAAATAATCAAGCCCAAGTCATTGCTAAAGAAAAGACTATCCTAGAAATCGCGGGAGAATACGTAGAAGGTGATAGGAATAAAACTTATAAGCATCCGAATGAAAACTTTAGGAATATAAAAAATCTATGGAACGCATATCTACTTGCTATTAATGGCCGAGAACACGCGTCACAATATGATAATATAACTAGACAAAATAACATCCCTACACGGCTATCTGAGATTAATGAATTCGATGTATCTATGCTTATGGTTCTTATGAAGGTAGCCCGGCTTGCGACTAATAATACGCATAAAGATTCTCTTATTGATATTGCAGGATATGCGCGCTGTGCTGAAAGAGTATTAACAAATAAATGAACAAGAAATGCGTATCTTACTAAATTATGATGAACACTTATCAAACCATAAAGGTACGCTAGCTGGCATATTAAAAAGTAAGGGTTATACTGCTTTCTCTACAGGTAGAACCCTTACTATTTCTGAGTTATTAACCGCAGCTAAATCAGTTCATGCAGATGGCATACTACTAGCGAATGAAAGTACACTTAATAACCTTGTTAATAGTAGCTATAAAGTTAGCTTAGATAAATATCGTGGTTCAAGACTTAACTATAGTATACCCGTTATTGTTGGCGCACCTATTGACCATCCACGAAAAGTAAAACATGGAAGATGGCTATATGAAAAAGACATTGATAAATTCAAACAGATTAAAACTCCCGTGGTACAGCTACAATACACGGTTTGCTCATCGCGTGAGTTATTGGACGCATGTTTGGAAAAAGCCAGCAAAGCCCTTATCATCTCAACAGATATTGAAACGGATAGTTCAAATAGAATTACTTGTGTTGGTTATAGCCTTCTTAATCCTAATCTTACTACAACTTCATTTCTCATACCGTATGTAGATTTTGGAAAAGACCATTGGGAGAACGATGATGATTACGGATACGCCATTGAAACACAAAGAACTATTAGTAAACTCCCTATCGCAAAGCTTTATTTCAACGGAATATATGACGCACAATATCAGATTACATACCATGCAGAACCCAATAACTTTGTCTTGGATGGAATGGCTCTCGCACATGCAGAATTCAGCGAACTCCCCAAGAGCTTAGACTTTGTAGCTTCCCTTCATTTACATGATTACTACTTCTGGAAAGATGATGCAGATGAATCAAGAAAAAAGGGTGATATTCATACATACTGGGCATATTGTGCCAGAGATAGCTGGAATACACTTCGCAGCTTCATTAATCAGATACGCAACGCAAAGCCCTACGCATTTAGAAATTACAAAGAACTATTTAAGATGGTATATCCGTATATATACTGTGCTTTCGAAGGTTGTGCTTTGGAACAGAAGACCTTATTGGAAAATACTACGAAAGCTACGAGCATCGCTGAATCTGCTAAACAAAGTTTATGTAAGATGGCCGCTACAGAGAACTTTAACCCTGCTTCACCTAAACAAGTCGCAATATTACTCTTTGATATTATCGGCGCTAAACCAGTTGCTAAACCAAGAAAGAAAAAGGATGGCACATGGACATCAAAGCGCGGAACGGATGAAAAAACGCTTGCAAAGATTGCTGAACAGCATCCTTTATTATCAATCTTTGTTAGCAGATTATTGGAATACAGAGAACAGGCTAAAGCAATAGGAACTTATTTTAAATTTAACCAATGGTGGGGTAGAGATGAGTGCCAGTTATCACAAGGTAGAATGCTTTACGGCATCAATCCATTTGGAACGGACACGGGTAGAGCTGCTAGTAACGCTAGTAGTTTTCGGCTATATGACTTATTGCGCGAAGAGATACGTTCTTACGGAACGCAAATTCAAAATGTACCGCCATATGCTAAGAACATGCTTATATCGGATATCGGCTTTGAACTTGGAGAGGCTGACAACAATAAGTCAGAAGCAAGATGTGTTGGATATTTATCGAACTGTATTGCCCTTATCAAGGCTCTCGAAGATAGAACAAAAGACTTTTATAAAGTACTTGGAACAATCTTCTTTGGACTCTTATACGAGGCTGTCAGCAACGAGTTACGGAATAAAGTCCTTAAGCGCATCGTACACGGACGAAACTATCTTATGGGCGCTGATACGTTTGTTGAAACAGTTGGTTCAAAACAATTATATGAAGGCGCCAGACTTCTTAACTATAAGCTAACTACACTTAAAGCTTTTGCAGAATATCTTCTTAACTTATATAATAAACCATTCCCTGAAGTTACAACCTGGTATAATGAAATCAAATTAGAGATAGTTAGGAATCACACATTAACTAGTCCACTTGGATATACACGGTATTTCTTTGGCGATATTATTAAAGACCATAAAGTATTTAGAAATGCAGTAGCACACGCACCACAAAATCTTAGTGTAATGATATTAAATAAAGGTGTATGGAACGTTTATAATCGGTTAGTTTTAACACAGAATGGATTATTTAGACTTAAAGCCCAAATTCATGATTCTATATTTTGGCAAAGCCCTCCAGAAAAGCGCGCTGAATATGATGCCATAGTATTAGAATGTATGAATAATCCTGTCGTGATTAAAGGTCGCACTATGAGTATTCCAGTGGACATTAAGCATGGACAGAATTGGCTTGAGTTAAAACAATGATACAAGGAAATACATTTTATGAAAGATATTTCTCATATATCGGACTTACTGAAAGCCCAAGGCTTTATCACCGCTGGACAGCAGTTTCAATTATTGCGGCACTTCTCGGAAGACGTTTGTTTATTCCATTTGGTCACGATAATATCTACCCCAACCATTACATACTACTTGTTGGAGACCCAGGGACAAGAAAGGGAACTGCTATTACTCCCGGTAAACGGTTACTTAGAAGCAGCGGATATAACAAGTTCAGCCCCGATAGAATCAGCCCCGAACGCTTCATTATTGAGCTTGAAAATGCAAGTAGGGTAGACATAGGTAATGACCCTACAGATTTAATTGAATTAGAAAACTTAACACTTGATGAGGTAAGTGAATTATATGTCAATATTGGAGAGTTTGGAGATTTCATCGGAGATGGTAATCTTAATTTCATACGGTTGCTTACTAACTTATGGGATAACTTACCAGAGTATAAGCATCCTAAAATCCATGGGAAAAGTGTCGCAGTTCCTAAACCTACTGTTAATATTTTTGCTGGCACTACTAGCCAGGATATCGCTACCGCTATTCCTATAGAAGCCATAGGACAAGGATTCTTTAGTCGTTTTATTCTAGTGCATGGAGAAAGTAATGGAAGAATGTATAGTCGTCTTCCATTAATTGGAGATACAGATAGAAAAGAATTTGCAAAAGAGTTAATAGATATTAAAAATATAATGGATGGAGAACTTAAGATAAGTGAAACTGTTTGGGGATTACTTGATAAGATGTATAAAGGATTTATTGATATAGATGACTTTCGTTTCAAGCACTATAGTACACGCCGATACACACACTTATTAAAGCTATGTGAGTGTCTATCAAGTATGAGGAAAGAAATAAACCTCAAAGAAGAAACTTGTATAGATGCTAATACATTGTTACACTATACAGAATTAAGAATGACTAAAGCTCTTGGTGAATATGGAAAAGCCAAGAACGCAGATGTTACTAACAACGTAATGCACATCATTCGTGCAGCATCAAAGCCGCCCGCAATGAAAGACATCTACAAGAAGGTTGCACAGGACTTGAATAAACAAACCGACCTTATTGATATATTGAATAACCTTAAGCTAGCAGGAAAGATACAAGTAGTTGATGTACCCAGTGAAACACGTAAAGGGTATGCGCCGTTGAACCTTATAGCAAAACAATGGGATACAAATTTGATTAATGATGGATTCTTAACAAGTGAAGAAAGGATGTGATATGTTTAGAATTACAGTAGTACAAACTACAAGACAAACAAGAACAGCTCGTGGTGAATATCAAGTTATTGGTGAGCGACTTGTTACACAAGAAGAAATTGATAAAGCAAATTATGTTGGTAGCCGTGTTTTTGAAGGTACACCTATTCCTATGATTAAAGAATATGGATATTTGCAGGATAGAGAGATTACTGAAGATATTGAAGTTAAAGTTTATGAGCAAACGGTTGATACCTTTGACCTTAAACGCGTTATTGCGGCAGTAAACAATGAAACTCGGTAAACTAATCATCACAAAAGAACTAGCTAATACACAAGAAAAGCTTAAAGCCTTAAGTAACTTCATTGATACTAATTTAATCATACTAGAAAAGATTGCAACAGCCGATAAAGAAGGAAATACATACGTAATTATGCTTGGTATATGTGAATACTTTGCAGATTGTAATGATACGATTAAGGTTATACCAATATATGAGCTTGAGTTTTCTATTTCCCCATTAGAAAAAAGTTTAGTTTGTAGGGTAAAACAATGAGCCTATTTAAAGTTAAGATTAATGGAAAATGGCATCTTGCATTAACGCCGCTTCAGTGTATTATTGCAATTATTATTATCTATACCGCCGGGTGGATTTGTGTTCGTCTATAAATTTATTCTTTTCTTATTAAAGTTTACTACACATGAACATCATTTACTTGATTACATGGAACGCTATTGGATTATTCTTCCTAGAAATAAAAAGATACCTAGTATACGATTACATCATCTCTTAAGTAGTGATAGTGATAGAGCATTACATGACCATCCTTGGTGGTATTTCAGTATTATATTGAGTGGTGGATATTGGGAAGTTACTTGGGTTGATGCACTTGCTTATGTAGATGCACCTTGGGAATATGCCGATTATGAATTAGTGCTTGATGTGCATACATTTGATATTGTATATCTTAAACGCTGGTATGGCCCTGGCTCAATTTTATTTCGTAAAGCCTCACACTTACACCGGTTAATACTACCTAATACTTTTGAACGTAAAGCAGAGACATGGACATTGTTTATTAGTGGCCCTAAGTCTAAAGAGTGGGGATTTATGACAGACTGTGGTTGGATTAAGTGGGATGAATATGAAAGTCCTGATGAAGTAGCTTATCATAAAGGAAAAGGCTAATGGCTAAGAAAAAAGATATTGACTTTATACCAAACTTAGGCTTAACAGAAACGCGGCGAGACCAGTTAAAGAAACGTGATTGGAGTAAACCTTTACAACACGCTAAGACAAGTGACCAGTATACTACACAAGACTGTGAACAAAATCAATTCAGCGGAATACGAATTAATAAACTTAGTAATATGGTAGAGATTTGGTGTTTAGGAAAGAAACTACTAGAACGGAATTATCAACAGGTTGCTAATAATCCCGGCCTTTTAGCTACAATGCATGAAGAGGCGTTTAATACTACAGGCACAGTATTGGAGATTGAATTAGAACAGAAACGAGTCGTCCAAAGAACTGAACCCAGATTAGTTAAGGGTAAGAAATACTAATGACTACTAAGGTAAAGATTGAGGATATTCAGTTTGTTACTGCTGAACTGAAGAAACTATTTACTAATCACTATAAAGACTTCAATGACTGGGAAACAACATTCCTACGTGATATGTTTAGTCTTATCGAAGTTGAAACTCCCCTTACTGAGAAGCAGATATTTGCCCTATATAAAGCATATTTCAAGCATGTAGAAGGGGATGAAGATGAGCTTGAAGATTGGGCAAGAGAACATGGATTAATACATTTGTATAGTCAACGACATTAAAATGTGTCCTTAAGCATCCTACGCAACGGCGAATCAGGTTCAAGCTTGCGTAGTAAGTCGTAGGATGTTCCTTCTTCTGTTCTACTCATAATCTCATTCATTACAGAAGTCCATCCTTTATTACTTCCACCGTGACGGAGATAATCTTGGGCTACAGATTCAACCAAGTCATCTTCCATGTGTCCTGCACGAATAGCAGTACGTAGCTTATTAACAGCTTTTTGCCTATTATCAAAATCAGCCGCGCCATAGTAACTATGAAGATTAAGCGCATTACGTGTGACTTGTTCTTCAAGTGGACGCACACTTAACAACCTAGAAGCGATACCATTAAATGACCACACATCATCAGAGGTCGCGACAGTTTGTCCTTTCCTTGTTATACTCTCGCCTGCAACTATCTCACTTGCGCGCGCTATTGGCCTTGAAAGAGTTTGTAGAGAGAGAGCTTCCATCATTCCTTGTAGCTTACCCTCAAAACCGGGTTGAGATACGACGCTACTTAACATCTTACTTACGGCATTATAAACCCCAACCGTGGAATTCACTATTGCAAGGTCAGCCATTTGTGAAGGAATACGAGGAGCAATATCACCTCTTGTATAAAGACTTGGCCCTAACGTTGAAGGCAATCCGTAAAGAACAACCTCAGCCATTGGGTCTCCAACAGCGCGATATGTTCCCGTAGTTAAATCATAGTTCTGGTTACTCATATGCTCACCAACAAACTTACTAAGTGTATCATAACCAGGCCATGAAGCTGTACCAAATATACCTGCCTGAGCACCCATTGTTGTAGCAAGAGCTTTAAACTGTCCATGCTCTATTGTTCTATATACATGCTGAGCATATGTAACCATATAAGTCTGGAACAGTCCTAATACTGAGCCAAATGTTCCTTGAAACAAGCCCGGCCTTTGTGCTGCATGGTAATTCCCAATTACTCTATCTGCCATAGATACCGCGTAGATAGTAGCAGCCCTATCACTAATACCAGGATAAGCGTGCTTAGCACCTAAGTAACCAAGATTCATAGCAAAGACACGAGATTGTTTTTCTACATAGTCACTTGCCTTACTCATATATTCTACAGTTTTGCTACCTTGTAGCTTTTCAACCATATCTAGCAATTCATTTGTTGCGCCTTTAGTTGCTACAGGCACATGCAACTTACCATTAATATCAGAGAACTGACGTACAACTTGGTCAATATGTCCAGCAGCTTCCCATTCTTTATGGAGTTGAATACCTTTAGGATTAAAACTAAATCGCATAGCATCCATTAACAAACGCATTGGAAGTTTAATTCTTACACCATTAGGTAATTCTGTAGCAGGTAAGCCTTCCATTATCGCGCCACTAGCTAGAATAGGTACGCTAATAGCATTAACCAATGGATGACCAAGTTCTAGGAAGCGTAACATCATCGTTCCCATCATTCCATTAGCAGCAGATGTAACCCGCTTACTATTAACAGTAGGCGCACCCATCAATGAAGCTTGATATAGTTCAAAGCTTTCCCAAGGATTAGTAATTCCTTTCTTTGCTAAGTCCGCAGATAACGCATCAAAGTGTTCCTTACTTCCAGGTGATTTAAAAAATGTAGCTGCTGTCTTATCAATAACGCGGCTAGTCTCTGTAATAGCCATATCAACAAACTCATTTGCACTCTTCCAAGTAGTGAACTGATTAAGATTACTATTAGCAAGTAATGCGTTCTTAACGGTTAATGCAGCATCTTCACCGCGTTTCTTAAAGAATCCACGTAATGGCTGTTCAGCATATGCGCTTTGATTGACTTTAGAAAGCAGGTCAAGTTTCTGCGTAATGTCATTAAGATACATTTCATTGTATTTACGCATACCACTAAGAATCTGGTTTTGATAGCCTTCCATAATCTCATCAACGAAACGCGCATCAGCAGGAACAATAGCACTTGCTGAAGCTCCACTATGTTTCAATTGATTATTAGCCACAGTCATATACGGCTCACCGTCCATATAACCATGCACAAGATTATAGGCTTGCTGATTACCCTTACTTACAATCTCCATCGTAGGATTACGCACAATTACTTCTGCATGATAGTCAGCTTCAAGCTGTTTTAATTCCTGTGCTGTATTAGCTAAGAGTACGGACGTGCGTTGTTTACCTGTATTATCTACAATATAAGAAAAGTATTTATTGACAAGAGTAGGTGGAGGAAGATATATTCCAAGGTCATTAAGTGGAGCTTGCCCACGCAGTTCTCTATTAAGATTATGCATCCTAAGTAATTCAGCAGAAGCTTCAAATGTATTTTCAATCGCATTAATTGCTTCTGGTGTCTTTACATAATAAACAGAACCATCTGGGTTTTTAACAGGCACTTCTATGACAGAGCCTTCACGAATTTCACGCTGAACAAGATAACGGAAACCTGTTTCTTCTTCTGTACGCATTGCCTTCCAGCCTGGCAAAGAGTTAATCTTATTCTTTAGGGTATTAAACTCAACTAAGGCGGCTTGATTATTACCAAGTCCTTTCATCCCGGTACTAACAGGTTCCAGTATGCGCTTAATAGTCTTATCTTGAATGTCAGATACGCGTTTACCAATATAAGTAATTAGCGGGCCATCTTGAATATGACGTAGAGCCATATCAACTGATTGTGCAAAAGGACTCTTAATGAGAATATTATTAATCTCACCAATGTTCTGCTTTAGCTGGTCAAGTTGTATCCTCATTTCCTTAGATGCTTGCAAGTCATCAATAGGATGCCACAGACCAAGCAGCTCATCAGCCATTTGAACTTTATGCTTAGCTGTAGTAATTTCTACAAATTGTTGGTGGGCAGCACCAAGGAATCTATCATCTAATGAGCCAGCAAGTTTAATCGGATTAACAGAATAAGGGTCACCTTGTAATGCGACTATACGATTCTTCTGGTTTAGGTATTCACTATCAATCTTACTAGAATCAGTATAACGCCTCCAGTTAGGAATCTCATCTAAGTTTCTTCCCGCGCCAACAAGAGCTACGGCTTCCTTAGTAGTATTAAGTCTAGCAGCTATTTCTTCTGCACTAAAGGAACCATCTTTAACTAATTCAAATATCTGACGTTCAGTTTCCTGTGTATAATGCTGAACAAGTTCAACACCATTAATAGTATTCTTTGAGCCTGCATTAGCTATTTGAACAGCTTTATTTAATCCAGTTTCAATTGGAAGGTTATTAACAATTTGGTGGTGTGGTGAAGATACAAGTATCTCACCTTCACCTGCAAATCCTTGTCCACCAATTCTTCCAACTACGTTATCTACGTTAACCTTAAATAGGCGTGCAGAACCAAAATTACCAGCTACGCGTGGATTAAGTGTATAACCTTCAATAGGTGCATGACCTTTAATTGGCCCATGAATACCACGATATAAGTAGATATTACCATCAGCATCCGCAATATTCTTAAGTTCAGCCCTTAGCTTAGTCCCAGCTTTCCATATCTGTTCAGCAATATCTCTATTACCACGTTCACCAGCAGGAAGCGATGTTCCACGAAAAAAGGAATCAAATGCTCTACGTAAAGTAGAAGTATCTCCTGTTTTCCAAGATGAAAGCATTCCGCTAGCTTCACTACGACCTAAGTTAGCCATAAGTTGTAAGGACTCATTACTAAATATAGCTCCAGCATCTTTCATGTATGAAGCTTTAACACCCGCGGCACCGGACTCAATAAACTTAGTAGTTTGTTGGAATGAAGGTAAATCACTACGTAGATTGAATTGAATAGACTCACGCAGTTCAGGACTGACCTTAGATAACCAAGCTGTAGCAGCATTAAGACGAGCAAGGTTTGTTGGAGCAATACCAACGTGTTCAATGTCTTTAGCAGCTACTTTATCCCAAGCAGATAACTCATGTAGATATTCTGCATCTTGCATAGCAGATGGACGCATACGTCCTGCATTTTCAATAAACCAATCTCCACCAGGTATCTGTAAGTTTACTGTCTTAGGTGCTGGCCTAAAGCCTTTAAGGTCAACAGCTAATGCTGATGCACCAGCTAATGCGCGGTCATAAAGGTCACCTGTAGCAGGACGATAGAAGACTGTTTTAAGTTTAGTTCCATCTTTTTCAAAATCTACTAACATCTCTTTATTGGCTTTTAAAGCTTTTTGAAACAAAGTATTGTTAGGGTCTTTTTTAAGATAGTTTTCTTGTTGTTCAATAGCTGATTTTAATTCAGTTAAAGTCTTTTGAAATTCTTTCGTCGGCTTCTCCAACATATCAACTTCTAATGTAAGACGTTCACCTTTACCCTTAGGAATAAACTTCATATTAGGAAGCTTAATCTTATCTACTCCCATCATCTCAGGTAAAGCCAATAACTCCTCAACTGCGGGCTTTAACTCTGCATAGGGACTTGGAGTCTTGTTATCAATAGGCTTAAGCCAAGGAGCAGCTTCAAGAAGACGTTCTTCTCTTTGTGCTTTAACAGTAGTAAGAATCTCAGAAGAAACAGACTTAGTTAAAGCGTTATCACCTGTTTGAATAAGGGACTCAAGATTCTTAATACTAATATTAAAGGTCTGTATTTGTGCAGCATTGGGAGCTGCAATAGTAACAGGTGCATAAGCACCCATTGTTTCACTACCTGTTTTAGTAGCAATACCAGCTTGAGCATCTCTAGCCATGTTACGTGCCTGTATTACGCCAATAGCACTACCAAAGCCTGCACCTACAGTAGCCCATAGAGCAAAGTTTTGATATGGACTTTCCATATAATCTTCCATATATGGATGTGCATTAAGTGTTCCTACAGTAACACCCTCGAATATAGCCGCATCAATTGCGTTTTCTCCAATCTTAGCTGCATACAGTCGGCGCATAGTAGTGTTATAGAGTGTAGTATCATACTTAGCGCCTTCCATAAGCACACGTAAATCTGTTTCAAGTGCTTGTGCTTTAGTGCCACTGAATACATCAGCTACCGCGCCTCGAATACTATTAGTCTTACCAAGTGCAGAAGCACCATTCTTAACCGCGCCAAGTAGTTTTAATGTCGCTGCTTGTGGTGCAATAATACCAGCCATAAAGGATGCGCTTTCAACGCCTTCCCTATGCTCATTATAGAAGCTAAGCGCATCAGTATCAGCGCGTTGAAGAATATCCTTTGTACTAGTTTTATCAGCAACACCAGCCCATCCTACTGTGCTATTCCAAAGAGTAGATAACAAGTCTGCACCAGTACTAACTAATGCATTCTTAGTTTGCCCAATGATAGAAGAGGCGGCATTGCCAGCAATATCTTTATCATCAATATAATCAAGAGGCATATTGTATTCCTTGGATAAGAATATAATTAACAATTACAGGAAGCCATAGGTCTAAAAGAGAATCCTTAGACCAAGTCCACATAAAGAAGGCTTTATAAAATTCTTGTGGAAGAACTAACAATTTATGAATCTCTACATCTCTGACTTCTCTACCATACCAATATGCACACTGTAATGCCCATGATTCAAGTAACGTTAAACTACAGAGATGCAATAGACCAATAAATACAAGACCAAGTATAATATGGTCTAGACGATAGGCATGTAAGAAAGTAAGTAACTTATCCACGGCGCGCTCCTAATAATGAACTTGGGCCAGTATCGCTACTACCGCGATTATTATTGCGAACTGGAGTTACTTGTGTTTCTGTTGGTGCAGGTATACCAGATTCTAAATCCATACCTGGTTTTGCGGTATCACTAAGTAACAAGCCACCAATTCTTTCATCTGAAATGAAAGCCAATGGCCCAGCAAAGCGACCAATATTCAACGTAGAACGAACATACGCACGCTGTGCAGCATTTCTAACCTCAGTAGCAAATACAGGTAAATAGTTCTGCACACTAGGTAAGATAGCAGAACCTTGGTCATTACCCATACTTACTTCAAGTGACTGTGTAAGAGCAGTAATCTTTTGCTGTGGAGTCATCTTACTACCATCAGGATTCTTTAATTCTGCACCCATTACAGCAGTAACACCATCAGTCATTAGTACTTTACCTTTAGGACTATTAGCACGAACGGAGTCTACAACTTCTTTCATCTGTGGGTTAGTAAAAGACCACAAGTCCATACGCTGATACTTGGCTGCTGTAGTTTCTTCAATAGTTTTAACAAGATTATTGTAGAGAGCATTAGTACGAAGTTCACCTTTTGCCTTCTCACCAGAAGCTTTACTAAAGTCACTTGTTGGTTTTGACAATTCTTTTTTAGCTTCAGGTGACATTAATGCTTCTCTATCAGCTACAAGTTTTTCAAGTTGCAATACATATCCTGGGAGTTCTTCTTTAGGCCCAAGTCCAAGATTGCTGCGCTCATAACCAGCAATGATGTTATAAGCATAACGCCGCACTTTAGCATCTGGGTCTACAAGTAGCTTAGGAAAGTCTTGTTTCGTAGCATCAATAACAGCAACAAGTGCCTTATCCTTTAGAAGATAATTACCAACCTCTTCTTTAAGTTTACGGGTATCATTTGTTTCAATACCAATAGCGTGCTTAGCATTCATTAAACGAGCATCAGTAAGAGGAGGAAGAACCGCGTCTTTAGCTTCCTTTCTCTGTTGCATTTTATCAATTTGTCCAAATTCTCTTGTAAGCAATGCACGATAATCATTATACTTTTGAATATCCGGGTCTTTCTTAATAAGGTCTGTTTCCAGTTGATTAGCAGACTGTAATGCCGCTTGAAATGTAGCACGAGCATTGGTTGTTTGCGTAGTAGTATCTCCCGGCCTAATGCGTCCTATTGCCACAGCAGCATTATCTAGTGCAATGTTCTTATCAAGAGAAGCCTGTGCATCATTTACACCAGCTTGTTGTGCAGCAAGTGTGCGAATACGTTGTTGGGCAACTGTAGCTTCCTGACCAATATTAACAAAGAGTTGCTGTGCCATACTTTCTCGCTCATCAGGGTCAGTAAGCCCACGCATCTTTGCAAATTCTCTATCAATATCAAACGAAGGCCTATCAGCTACAATAGATTGTGTAATCTTAGATTCAGCAATTGGCGTAGATATATCATTAACAACAGATTGACTACCATCATTATTCTTAACAACAGTTGTCCGGCCAAAAGTCTTAACAACACGACTATCAGCAGGGACTGTTCCTATTTCAATGTTAGTAGCTTCAGTTCTAGCTTTAGCAACCTTTTGTTCTTCCTGCGCCATCTGGTTAATAAGGACTTCTTGAAAGGCCGCAGTAAGTTTAGCTAGTTCATCTGGCGTCTGGTCTTGTGTTTGATTATCTTGGCTCATATAAGTCCTTAATCACCGATGATGATATTAGAATCATTATTACCATACGAGACGAAACTAACATCTTTATATGGCTCAGGTGTGTTTGCAACAATATAACCTGTTCCAGCATTAGCTGATGGCGTATAAGCAGGGTCTACATAAGCCGCAGCTTGCGTAATTGGCGCTGGAGTTTTGAATGTTCTATCAACATTAACGTTCTCTGCACCTTTTTGCTGATTCTGTGTCTGCGTTGTTGTCGTAGTTTGGTTACTCGCTGTAGTTTGTGTAGAACCACCACGAGTTTCAATGCCTTTACTAATATTAAGCGCATTAAGCAATTGTGCAGTAGTTCCGTTAGGGTCACTGCGTGTAAGTTCTTCTAACACTTGAGCTAATTGTGTATTAATGCCACCATAAGATACAGCAGCATCAATACCTACCTTAGCAGCAGATTCGCTACTACGCTGAATAGCTTGTTGAGTTAATAGAGCACGAGTAGAACCTTGTGAAGCACCAGAACCTTCTGCTGCACGTAAGATACCAGGCATTTGCTGTTCAGATAAAACGCGCGTAAAGTAATCAGTAAGCCCTTTAGCGTCAGTAAACGCGGCTTCTTTACTATACTTGTCTTGTGTAGCACGGCCACGAGTAATTTCTTCTTTACGGGCTGTTTGCTGTGCCTTATCTTCAATAGTACCACCAGCAACCATTCCACCAGATTGTATAAACTCTTGTTGTTTTGCCTGTTGTAATGTATTGAAGTTTTGAGCCTCAGTAGCAGACATTGTTAACTGAGTAATTGGATTAGTATATACCCAGCCGTTAGGCGTATATTGTACTTTTGCTTGAGGAAACTTAGCATTAGCTTGAGCTTCATCAATAACAGGTCTATCGCTTAATTGCTGAATAACAGCATTAAGAGCTTCCCGTGCTTGTGGTGTAGTATTAAGTGAATAACTAGAACCACTTTGAACTTGAGTTCCTTGTGTAACAGCTACACTATTACCTTGAGTACTAGTATTAACAGGACTAGTAGTTTGTCCTTGTGTAAAGGACTGGTTATTAGCAGTAGTAGCTGGTTGCCCAGTGTTTCTATCAACAGTAGCCATAATGGCTCCTTATCGTTTACCTTTCTTGTTACCATCAAAATCTACGTTCTTTATATCGTAGATTCCTTGAATGCAAACATTAAACCATCTTGCACTATTTGAGAAACGTCCTACTACTTCATTTACGTTTACGTAACTTTCAATCTGACTAATAGCAGGTTCTATATTCTTACCGTCGAATGAACCTTCAACAATGATAGAACCTGTAGCCGCTGTACGAAATTGAACACGCACTTCTTCACAATCAGTAAATCCTTGCCTGTAGTATCCAATCTTACCTATCTTGATAATACTATCAGCAGGATACTTATCAAATAGTGCTATAGCTCCATCTTCCAAGAGGCAACCCGCATTTACATTAAAAATATCCGCAGGAATTGGTTTATCACCTGCTTGACTATTAATGGGACTGTAGTTTAGAAGCAACTTATGTGGTTGGCCACATTTACCCCACTTCTTATATTGTAAATCATATACAAAGGCACCTTGGAAAGTAGGATAGATTGGTTCAATACTACCATCCTGCATTAGGAAACTGCTTGGCGGTAATGTAATGGTTGTATCTGGCCATGTAAAGGTTTCACTATCTATTACAACTTCTTGCGATAGACAACCAATAGGGATTGAAGATGGAATAGTTACGCCATTAAATAATACACGCTTACTCTTAGTTGGTGATAAATCACATTGGTCGGTATAATCAGCTGCCTCTGGTGTTGTATCATCTGTAATAAAGGTTCCATCTAGTGTGTAATGGCCGTGGCCACTTATCTGTATATAGCCTAAATTTTTGTAAACGCATACAGGATAATCCACTGATTCAAATATTGGTCGTTCAAATGATTGTGTAGCTGTCGGATTAGTTATATTATGTAATACAGCACCTATTTCTGGAAATGTAAAATTAGTAGCAATATTACCATCAGGGTCAGGTTTAAAATATGTTAATGTACCAAGACCATCTGTAAAGCCAGCATCACGATAAACACCATATACATATCTATCAGCTGAATCACTTCTAGGAGCAACAAACCAAGTTCCTGTAAGTGGAGGAAAATTACCACCAATTAAATTATTTGTATAGCTAGAAAAAGGACTTGTAGCTAAGGCAATAGCTTCAGGAGTTATTCCTCCAACAACAGAACCTTCTGTACCAGAATAAGTTCTAATTTCTGTAATTTTAATTTTGATACCCTTCGTTAAACTTCGTTGTAACCAAGCACTTTTTCGACTGGCTGATATACCATAATACTTATTACTTTCACTAAAAAAACTAAGGTCAATATAAGGCCCAAATTCATACGTAGTTCTAACACTAAAAGGTAATACGCCAGAAGATATATAGGCTGACCCTGTAGTTACCGTTTCTCCGTGATTCTTTCTGCTTATTGCGTCTTTCCAATCAGCGAACAATCGCTGTTCATAAATCCATAACCAATCTTGCTTAGCATAAAAACCTTGTGTATTCTCTTCTTGTAGATTAATAGGCACAGTTATAGGTGTTGTATAGGCACTAATTAATGGTGGACCATTAGTAGGAATTGTTGCTACATTACCAACAATTCCTTGTGTAAAACCTGTATTATCAAAATAGTCTGGGCTTCCAGAGCCGGTAATTCCAGCAGCTTTATATATTTTCATATCAGCAATAGGAAAATTAATACTAAGGTTATCTTCCCATACAGGTGTTAATCCTGGAGTAGTGGCTTGTGTTTTTACTGTATATCCGTAAGTATCATATAGATAAGCACCTTGTAGACTACTATCAACACTTCTAATAGCTTTACAAGGATTGTCGCTAATATGATCTATATTATAACTTGCACCTTTAAATGTAAATGTAGTAGCTGGTACAACACCTTGGCTGAAGTTAGGAGTTCCTAATAGATAACTTCCACTAAGAAATTGAAAGAAAAGATAACGACCTTCTAAGAGTCTAAGATAAACAGGGTCACGATTTTCTTTAAAATATGTAAATACTTCAGGAATAATATATTCTGCTTTTCCGTCATTAATTTGCACAATTCCAAAAGTAGTATATGCAAAATGTGTAGTATCTGGTTGACCCATTGCTACTTCGTTCAAATAACTTATACCGTTTTCATTAAATACCGCTTCAGATAGCCAAAAGAAATTTGCATCAGCACCTCTACGTACAACTATAATAGACCTGGTACAATAAATCATGAATCCATTACCATGTTGAATACACGCAACAATTTTACCAACAATCTGCTGAAAAACAGATGCACCTGCACCCGTTTCTAGGTCTATTACAAAATCCATCTTATCATCAATATCTGACCAAGCAATACTATTTGCAGAATCCCACATTCCTAGACGTCCACCAGCTTTAAAGATGCCTTGCTGTGCAGACATATTCATATTAGAAGATGGTGTTAATGCTGTAGGTACAAAATCTTCAGCAAGTCGCATTACCCATACATTCAACTCACCCGCACGATACAGATAAATCTCATTACCAATTACACACTTTGTCCAGTTTTTATGTAGACCAAATGTTGGTTCTGTTAGTGTGATATCATGAGACCAAGCGCCAGTAGAAGCCGCGTACTTAGTATAAATACCATCTTCACACAGTGCAACCATTATGTTACGCAAGTCCGACGTCTGTACAATAAAGACATCATCTACGTTAAGTAAGTCAAAAGGACTTGTAAGTTTAGTTAATGGATTAACACCTAGAATAGAATTAATGCCAAAATAACTCATGTATCCATAAGCAGTAGGCATGAAGTTATATCCATCATAAGGAACAGATGGAATACGACCTTCTGGAGCATCTTCAGCGCCTGTTCCATGCATTGATTCCGGGAAAGAACGCGGGTCAATAGGAACATAAGACCTGCTGATATCAATAATTTTAACTGACTGTGCCATAGGAATTATATATTAGAATGTTGTTTGGCCCTGCGTGCATCTTTATACGCGTAAGCACATTCTACAATAACTGTGCCATTTCTTCCAGTTCCAGAAATAACACCAAAAATTGTAGCACCATTAGTATCAATTGTCTTAATACAAGCAGCAGGAATAAAGTGCATTCCAGCCTCAAATGTACCATTAGCTGGAAGTGCTGCTGCTGCATCTAGTTGCACATAGCAATCTTCGTTTAAATCACCATATATAACCATTATTTCAGTATCTGCGGGAAGAGCAATATTGTCTACAGCAGCCGCGGTAAATGCCTGTTTAATTAGTCCTTTAGATAATAGAATCTCTAATGGAAGTGCTTCTCCATTAACACTACTATTTCTATATATCTTTAGTGTGTTCGTTTCAACCATATTTACCCCATTCTATAGCTTGTATAAAGGGCATTTTAGGAAAGCAACTTAATCTACTTTGAAGGCTGGTATTAATCACCTTAATTCCTTTCTTCGCCAACAAAGGTGCTGCTGTCATCATTGCCTCATAAAACGTATCAAATACATTATCATCAATAGGTACATGCCGGTCATGACAATGGGCTTTTCCATTGAGTTTTTTCATATCAAAGCCCATTAGTATAATCTTCAATCCACCCATATTTACAGCTAAGTTAAGTGCTTGATGTCCACTATTACGTCCATGCATAACATACCCCGGCCTAAAGTCAAATCCATGATTACCACCACATTTAACCCAATTAAGGTCAGGAACTTTAGTATCTAATTTTTGGTAATCAAGAACAACCTTATCAGCCTTATGCTCTCTTAGTTCTTTATCTGTACGCCATCTTTGAAACCACCAACTTCTATCACAAGCATATATTATTTGTGCGTTTGGTGCATAGAGATAGGTATCTTTGATTGCTATTGTAGGATATATCTTACTTATTAAATCAACATCAGTAGGAACAACGGAAGGCCCTTGTCCAACTACAACTACTGTATAATCAGTAAAGGGCCTTCCGTGTTCATACCAAGGCATATTAGCCAGCTACACCAATTTCGCCTTCACCTTGTATTGATAGTGAAGTAAGTGCAGATGCGCCACCTACTAGGAAATCTGCAGAATCAAAGCGCATATAACCATACCAATCAATATAGTCATTAGCCGGAACAGATTTACCAATGCCAATAACTTCTGTGCCTGCTGCGTTAGCACCTGTAGCACCTTTCCAAAGAGAAAAAGTAACAGCGCCAGCAGTTTTATTAACAACACGAACGTGACGTAGAATGATATATTGAGCCGATGAGCCTCCATTAACACCGCCTGTTGCAGTAGCAGGGTTAAGGAGATTCGTAGTCAATGTAGCAGTAAGTGCAATTGGCCCAAAGTTAAATGCTTTATTTTGCATACAATAAAACTCCTATTACTTAGTTAGTCGGTCGATTGTTTCGTCTTTCTGTTTACTTGCCCTAGTAGTGCCAAACTCAAAATTGTAAATATTATCAAGATAACCAAGAAAACGACCAAGCACCAACGTAAAAATTCCCTTAACATATTCATTGATATTTGGGTCTTTCCAGATAATAAATACAAGAAGGATTATAACGCATACAGCTAACAAATACATCGAATGTGCACGAATATTTCTATACCCAGCTTGAGCTAATTTAACATCTCTATCTCTTGCGCTTTGAACATCTGCTAAAAACAACTTATCCCACTCAATACTTTGTTGTGTAACTTGTAATTGAAACTGTGCAAGCTTTTCTGGGTCTTTTGATAAAGCAACTACAGCTTCTTCGGGTGTTTTTTCTCCAGTAAGTGTAGTAGCAATTTCAGATGCAGCAGTTACTACTTTACCTACTGTTGAGTCTGTGCCACCAAGATACTTCATTAATACAGGTGCTAAGTTAGCTAAAGCTAGTAAGGCAGGAAGCATTATCTTACTCCCTCATGTTCTATTGAAAAGTGGTTCCCATCAGGTTTAGTAAAATCTCCACCCCAAGAACACAATGGATGAAGCGTTTTCCAATAATCACCTAATGGTTTATATTCAGCGCTATCTGTTATATATTTACCCTGCATAAATAAATTTAAATCAATAGCAAGTCGTAGAAGATGTAAGCTTTTACTAATACCAACACCAGATGCCGCATTACTAGCTGCCTGTGCTTGTGTTCTTACAGTCTCACCGAAAGTTAACTCATAACCATTAGAATAAGCCCAAATAATTAATTTAGCAACAAGTTGTACAAATAATCTTTGTTTTTCACCTAATGTCATGAGTGTCCTGCTCCATGTTTACGACATTGTTCAAGATGGTCTTTAAGTAGTTCAACCTGCTGATGTAAAATCATCTCTCGTGTAGCACTCATTTTTTCAAATAATATTACAGTATTATTACGTGATTTTTCAAATTCAAGAAAGATTCTATTAAATAGAAAACCAAAACTAAATTGAATTATCCCCAGTAATAACAATATTATTGATTGTGCATCCATCTCCATATTATAACACTTCTTGTGCCCCATCAATATCAGCAATAATGGCCTTTAAAGAAGTCATATTTTTTTCTAAATTAGCAAGAGCATTAACCATATCAGTTCTTTCAACTTGTACTAATACTGGTGAAGGTACTCCTGTTTCTTCATGAAACTTTTTTTGTGCAAAATGTGTGCGTCCATTAAGTTTCACAATTCTAACAATACCAGCAGCCTTTTTTTCTTCGTAATTCTGAATATTAATTTGTATACCAGGAACAGGTTGCATTTTATCTCCTAAGCAAAGAATTCAACAAATAAGCCTTCTTGTACAATATCATTATTATTAGTTGCTTGACCCGTACACTTAACAACAATTGCAGAAGCATCATCCTGTGCAGAAGTTCCATTTGCCATTACGCTAGCACCAGTAGAACCGGCTGTAACTATGTAATTCCAATCTTGAGCATCAGTTCCAGTAGAAAATACTTCAGCAACAATTCTCCAATTAAATGCTTGATTTACTGCTAGGCCTACGTTAAATAAATTTGTAGACCCCCAATAAAATCGAAGATTTTTTGTTGCTGCATTATTTGCTACTGTTCCCCACGCTGTAATTCTTACTCCACGGCCCGCAGCATTAAATGAATTTGCAGGCATAGAGTAAGACATTAAATCATCTTCACCCGCACCTACGTTACCTACTGCTGTTGTATTTACATTAGCTTTCCCAGAAATTGTTAAAAGACCGCTACTAGCTGCTTGAAGCATCTTTATACCAGAATCTTCCTCAATAAGGAACATTTGCTTGGTATAAGCGTTATTAACAATATCAAATGTACCACTTTGTGCTCTTATATATTTATTTGGTGTAGTACCACCATTACCAAATAAACCTATCTGTGCGCCGGCACCATTTGCAGAGTCAAATATCTGTAATGCAACAGCAGAGCCATTTCCATTAATATATACAACGCCACCCGCTGGTGTTATTGCTAAGGCATTTGCATTTGTTAATAACTCTGCTGCACCAGCAACACTACCACGAACATAAGGATAATTCGCGGCTCCTGCTACGTGTTGTATTGCAAATTGTGGATCTGCTCCATCCGTATAGAAATAAATTAAACCTGTTCCATCATTTATTATATCAAAGTTTGCGTTAACACCACCATCACGAATAAGTCTAGTAGAAAAGTCTGTATTCGTTGTATCTGAATGAAAATCTATGTAAGAAGCTCTATCTCCAGTAACACCCAAACCAAGCTCAATTCCACAGGCATTAGCATTAGCTTGTATAAGATTAAAAGCACCACCAAGTTGACTTATATTCCATTGGTTACTACCAGAATCAAGAATACCACTAGAAATAACAACGCTTCCTGTAGGTATTCTTATATTTCCTGAAGTATCAATTATAAAATAATCGTTACTACCTGGATTAGCAGATTTAAATATTTTATAATTATCACTATCAGAATTATCAACACCTTGACCCCAATCAACAACACCAGAAATATCATATAGTGTATAGGCATCTCCAGCAGATGAACCTGCAACAGAGATAACATCTCTTGCGGCACTAGATGCACTATTACTTTCATTAACAACAGAACTTGTAACAATACCTCCAGCTTGTGCTCTAGTTACAATAAAGTCTCCTAATGTAACACGACCCAGACCTATTGTTAATGTGTTACTTGCTTCATCATAAGCAAAAGTAGATTCACTCTTAAGCATTAATCCATCAGTAGTATAAACAACCTGTCCCGGCCCTGCTATTTTACCCCGGTCTAATCCTACTTGTATAATAAAATCTCCGCCATCATTTCCATCATAGCCAGGAATAGTTAATCCTACAGGGCCAACAACACCTTGTGTGCCTCTTTCACCTGGCATGAAGAATGAATCACTACCTTCTTGTCCATCTAACCCCGGTATACCCATTGGGCCTTGAATACCTGTTAAACCTATTGCGCCTCTTTCTCCTGGTATTCTATAATAATCATCACTATCAGCGCCATCCATTCCTGGATTACCTTGTAATCCTTTAACACCTTGTATTCCTTGAGAACCAGTATTACCAATAGGGCCACGCTCTCCAGGTATTCTAAATGCATCATCTGCATCTGTACCATCTAATCCCGGAAAACCTAATCCTATTGGGCCTTGTACTCCTGCTGCTCCACGTTCTCCAGGAATACGATAAGCATCATCAGAATCTGCGCCGTCAAATCCAATTACAGTAACACCAGGAACTCCTTGAATACCTTGTATTCCTTGAATACCTATTGCTCCACGTTCTCCTGGCATTAAGTAAACATCATCTCCATCTGCACCATCAGTTCCAGGTGGCCCTATTCTACCATCAATACCTATTGTGCCAGCAGCACCACGTTCACCAGGCATCATATAAGTATCATCACCATCAATACCATCTAATCCCTGCGGCCCTACTGACCCTGCAATACCTTGTATTCCTACAGCACCCCTTTCACCAGGTATTCTTATTGAATCATCAGCATCTGCGCCATCAAGTCCTGGAATAGATAATCCCGGTATTCCTTGTGCTCCAGTAGAACCTGCTGTGCCAGTAGCACCACGTTCTCCAGGAACTTGAAAGAATTCATCACCATCACTTCCATCAAGCCCTGGGATTAAAGGTGCATTAGTTCCTACGGCTCCAGTAATACCTTGTATTCCTTGTATACCTCTTTCGCCAGGTATTTGGAACATCTCATCTCCATCTGCACCATCAATACCAGGAACAAGTGCTGCATTAGTACCTGCAATACCTGTGTTACCTTGAATACCTTGTATTCCTCTTTCTCCAGGTATTGCGAATATTTCATCGGCATCAGCCCCATCCATTCCTGGAACAATAGGCGCATTAGTTCCATTAGAACCAGATATACCTTGTATTCCTTGTATACCACGTTCTCCTGGAATAGAAAACATTTCATCAGCATCTGTTCCATCTAACCCAGGAATAAGTGGCGCGTTAGTTCCTGGAATACCTTGTGAACCAGTTGTACCAGTAGCACCTCTTTCTCCCGGCATAAAATATAAATCATCAGCATCTACACCATCCATGCCAGGAATAGTAAATCCACTAGTTCCATTAGCACCAGTAGAACCAGCTATTCCCTGTATACCACGCTCACCGGGTATAGAGAATAACTCATCAGAATCAGAACCATCTAATCCTGGTATACCTTGTTGTCCTTGATATCCTTGTGGCCCACGTTCTCCTGGCACAGGATAATTATCATTACCATCTATTCCATCTATACCCGGAACAATAGGTGCATTTTGTCCTGTTCTTCCACGTTCTCCAGGAATAGCATCAATAACATTACTATTATCTCCGCCCTCAAAATTAACCATTTGAGGAGAAATAACATTGGCATTTATGCCTGTTGTTCCTCTATTTCTAAAGTAGATAAATAATGGTTCGTAAAACATTATGAACTCGTAGCAGTTCCACCAGTTTCAAGGTCATCTTTAGCAATCTCAAGTAATTGCATAGAACGACCTTCACATATTTTCATATCACCATCTTCACTGATGGACTGGAATATTTCAGCACAGGCCTTATTAAAAATCATCATTGGAATTACATCAAGCATCCAATGCGTATCAGTATCATCATCAAGAAGTGCTGGGTATTGAAAATAGCCATATTCCAGTGTAGGTGACAAAGTCTTAAGCTTAAATACAATATTGTTCCCTGAGCGATACCACCTATCTAATTGCTCACATCCATTTTTATCAAATATCTTAAGAGGGTCTGCTTGTGTTAAGTAAACAGACGCGCCTGTTCTCTTAAGATATTTGATTCTACGAAAACGTGTAAATGTTGCACTGATTGAAAGTGACTGTGCATAATCTGTTGCTACGATATTAGCTGTTCCTTCTACAAGGTCAGCCATAAAAGATGAACCCAGTGAGGCAAAAGAGATTGCATTATTAATCGCATCAATAACTTCATCCCGTTTATCGGGACGTTTCGTGCGTGTAATAACTTTCTCTATCATCTCACTGAGTTGCATATTTAGCCTTTAATAGTTTGACCATCAATTTTTTGTTCTTGGGTAATTTCATCAGCAAACTGACTATAGTGTTGCAAAATATAATCTGCAAGTACCATGTCCGTTGTCTCAAAGTAATTACCTTTAAACGCATAATGTTTTCCACCCATAAAGAAACTAAGACTAGCTCTTTGTGCGTAGAAATATCTTACACCTTGTGTCTTTACAACTTCTTGCGTAATAATCTTTTCTTCTAAAGACGCAGAAGGCAGGGATTGCTCCCCACCTCCTTTGTCTTGTTTTACTAACTCTTTTAAATCTATCATGTAACACCAGCCTTTCTTTAAGAATTATGCAACACCAGATTGTAGACCATAGATAACAGCACAACCGTTCGGATTAATAAGTTCTACTGCCAGTTCCGTAGTAAGTGAACCACCATCAGCATCTACACCATTCGCGTTATTGTTACCAGTACCACCAAATTCTTCTGGCCTAGTATCACGTCCTTCCATATAAGCAAGTTTAAGCGCAGGCATATCAAGGATTAGCGCCAAACCAGCCATAGAAGGAATGCCGTTAAGAATAGGATGTTCAATCATGTAGATGGTACCTTTGTAGAACACAAACTTAGTAAAATGCAAACCAAAGGTAGTTTGTCCATCCTGAATAAACACTTGTCCACTCTTACGTGCAATATCGTTAATAACACGGATTGCAGTAGAACCACCAAACAACGTGCGGCTCTTTGGGTCACCAATATCTGCGCTATATTGGAAAGCTGGTTCGCACAGAGTTACCCATTGGTCAAAGGAAGTAGTAGTAGCAGCAGTATTAGTATTGCTAGGTGCATATTGTTCAACAGCATCAACAATACCTTGCGTTGCATGTAGTGGTGTAGAACCAGAAGTATCCATCTTCGGTTGTCCAAAGATAAGAGCACTTTCAATTCCCACCGAATGAAGCAACATGCAATCCCTACGCGATTCTGCAATATTACTAAAACCCATTTCTACGTATGACGCACGAGCAGTATCAGTAACAGCCCAAGCATCACGGAAGATTTGAGTATAGTTAGGAACGTATACAGTAGTTAAACCACGAGCAGTAGGACGGCTAGAACCTTCTGCAAAGGCAGTACCAATTACAACAAGTGTAGCACCATTTGCAATAGCCGCAGCAGCAACACGTCCAAAGCCACGAGTTACAGTAATCTGCGTAGCAGAATCAACGCTGGAAACACGCATATTTTCTTGCGTAGTAGGGTTATACAACACCATATTAGCAAGCATACCAGCGCTACTTACTACAACAAACACAGTAGCAGACGAACTGTAACCAGCAGGCGAACCAGCTTGGTTAATAACTACGCTAGAGAACAGCAGAGTCTTAGAGAAATAACCATGCGTAGAACTTTTAGCAAGGCTACGTCCTGTTTGACTCGTAAGAGCAAAGATAGGCGCTGAACCATTAGGAAATAGACGTAGAATATGTGAAGCAAAACTACGCTTATTTAGTTCAGTAGGATTATTAGTCGTGTTAAATACGCCAGTATAGAAACTCATTTTAAAATATCCTTACAGGTTATTGATTAGTCTTTGGATGGCACTTTGCCCCAGGAATCCCAATCAAAATCACGTCCACCAGGTTTCTTAGCTTCTTCCTGTTGTTGTGTCTCTTGAGTATTCTGAGGAGTAAGTGCAGAACCCATCTCTTTAAAAAATTCAAATGCTTTATCACGTATCCAATCTGGAGAAGCATCAGGATTAGCCTTAGCAAGACGTTGACCAATCATCTGTAATGTTTCTCGGACAATAGGATGTTTTTGAGCTGCTTCGTGTGAGTTAATACCTGTAAGGGCCATGTGTTCTCTTACATTACGACCAAACCCTTTCTGGTCGAATGTCCCCTTTACTTTAAGATACTTATCAGTAAGCAAAGAGCCATGATTCAATGATGTAGCATAACTACGACGACCAATGTGATTCAAAGCCTTTAATAGCATAGGAAGATTATCACCAAATGCTTGTGTAAGCCCTTCTTGTAAATCTTCCGGCAAATCTCTTGTAAAGTCAATAGAATCAGCAGTATTATTAAGTAACTTCTCATCTACTTTAAAATCAGGAGCTACCTCGCTCGCACTATCAGCATCTTTCCATAGATTCGCATAGGCGTCAAATGGCGTTTGGCGATTCTCCGGATTGTTTGTATCATTACCATTTTGATTGTTTTGATTCTGTTGCTGTTGCCTATTATTACCCTGTTGATTATTTTGTTGCTGGTTATTCTGTTGCTGATTATTAGTTTGCTGAGTGCCGCGGTTTTGATTCTGTTGCTGATTTCCACGTACAGCGTCCATAACTCTACTCATCATTCCAGGTTGATTAGGTGCTTGTGCCATTGTCTTGCTCCTTAGGTGTGTAGTTAAGAACCGTGTTAGCCGTGTGCATTATTCCTTTTTGATAGGCTAGTTTCAAAAGGAATTCTACATTACCATCTTTGGTATGAAGCTGTTCAAGCGGAAGTTCTGCTTGTTCAAAGACAGCAGCATACCCTACTGCTTTAAAGTACTTAGTTAAAATTGGATTCTTAAGTAACTTACATAGTTCTTGCTGCTCTATATCAGTTAGAGCGGGTATAATATCGAGTAAATCATGCGCTTGTGCCACCTGTAGCTCCTTGTGCTTGTGCAGCATTAAAGTTATCTACGTTAGCTTGTGCTTCTTCTTTCGTTGGTGTGTAATCTTCAATTCCTTGTACACCTTGCAGTTGCATTAGATGCGCAAACATTGCAGGTAATGCAGCACCATAAGAAGCTTGTAGTAATGGACTATTACCAATCATAATTAGGCCATTTGCAATAGCACCTGTAGCAGCCATCTTGCTTACTGGTAAGTAACCATCAGCAACCTTAAAGTAAAGTACTTTCTTACGCAACGCAGTTATTTCAGCTTCTGTTACTTCAATGGGTTCACCACCTTTTACATCTTGAAAGATACCAGTAGGCCCATATTGATACACATTAAGTTTAAGTTGTTCTTTAACGGGCATCATTACTTGATATTCAAGACTCATTGGCTGCAAACGAAGTCTATTATCAGAACCAGCCATTGTATCTTGCCATTCCTGAACAGACTTATTACCCTTCTGGAACTCACCTTGTTGTGGCTTATTAACACCTGTTTGTTGTCCACTCATATTAATAAGCAAACCAGCATCAGCTATTACGTTAGATATACCACGTTCGTCATAGGGAATAGGAAAGTAAGCATCTTGTAAACCCTTACCACCTAGTTTGCTATTAGGCTTAATAGGAATCTTAGCCGCAGGATTAGCACTATTAACATCTGAAGACTCTATCATCTTCGGGTCATAGATACCGCGGTCTACAACAGCTCTGCGAGCTGAAGCAAACCTAATATTAATCAGTTTACTAATACCATCTTGGTAATCCATTTGCATTTCAGCAGCAGATTGCGTTTGTTCTGCAAAGCCGTCTTCAAATGGCTGACCAACAAAGATAGGTAATAGGTCATATGCACTAATAAGGCGCTTAGCACAGATTAACTTATCGTTATTAACGACTTTTAGCTGATAAATCTGTGGAATATCCTTATTCTGCGTATAAATACCATGTTCTTCGGGTATGATACGGGCATATAAGGTACAAACCTCAAATAAACCACGTACAGTACGACCTACTTGTTGTGGATTAGCTTCCATCCAGGCAGTCCAATCAAAATCAAATAGATTAGACATAGAACGAGAGCTTATTAGCTTACTAATCTGCGGTTTCTGTCTATAGTATAGCCCAGACGTTGTGGCTATAGGCGTATTAGCACTACCTATAGCTGAATGTAGAGCTTGTGTCGTATTATACCCATAATCTGTACTAGCTAGATACTGTAATTCACGAATTAAGGATATTCTACCCATCAATTCGAGCTTTCCTGCGAATTCACCCTTTGATGGAACATCACACATCTCTTCTACACGCGGGTCTAGTATTGTATTGTACGCATCTAGACATGTAAGTCGCGAATAATGCTCAGTTGTTTTCTTTACTTGAGATTTATCTAATGGCTTAGTAATATCATCAAGTACAGAGTAACGCTCAATAGGTGCCCACTCTACTTCTAAAGCTGCTACGTTATATTTAACAGCGTTACGAAAGAACTTTAGAAGTTGTCTTGGATATCCGCCAAGCATTGCATGTGTATCTATAATAGATTGTAATGTTGCAGCTTCCGTTTTATTCTTTGGCCCAGATACAACAGGAAATATAGGATACCCAGAGCAATAAATATCTGCCAAGTACGCAACAATACTATCTACTTGGGATACAATTATCGGCGCGGTAATGTCTTGTAATGTTCCACAAGGATAATTGGCTGCTACAGTATCAACACCTGCCTGAGATTGTGCGGTTTGTTGATAACGAGCATATGCCATATCAATAACAACTTGTTTATTAAACAAATCTGTTCTTGATTTATATTGGTCAAGAGCATATCGTACATATTTAACTAAGCTCTTTTGACTCTTTTCAGATAACCTTGTGGAAGCAGCCATTTTATATTCCTATTAGAATGGGGTGTTATTCATTTGTACTCTAGCTTGTGGCATAGGATTAATTTCACGAGATGTTTGCATTACTTCATCCCAGTAATCAGCGCGCATATCTAAGATATAAGCTCCATCATCTAGCCAATCGTCTTTATTATCTTTCTTATCTAAGCGATAAGACAGGGCTTGCCATAAAATCTTTGTTCTAACATGCCCATACACATGACATGTACCAGCAAGTACTTCTTTAATCCATTGAATAATTCGAAATACTTTCTTACGTCCTGCTGGAGAAAGTTCTACAACGATAATATGGTCTAATTGTTGTTCCGCAATATACTTTTCAAGCCAGAACTTAAGTGTTTGTTGGTATGCTGTAGTCTCAACACCAATTACACTTAGGTTATAATGAATACAGTATTCAATTGCCTGGATTATAACTTTCTCTGGGTCAACTACTCCACCCATTCCATCAGCAAAGACAATATTTTGGTCATCCATTATCAGGTGTACACCAACAATGTTCTCATCTGATAACACACGATAACCAGCAGGGTCAATAATAACACAACCACCCAAAGCTCTTTCATTAATGTCTGTTTCATTATAAGGACATACTGGTAAGATACCATCTGGTAAGAGAGATGTTTTCTGTTCGATTGGGTCATTCATCATCTCAGCAAACCATATATGTCCAAGTCCAAACTGAATATCGTGTTTGAAACTTGCATATAGTACATCTATTGGATGTAACTCAGGCCATAATGATGTACCGTCTGCTAAGATACAACCCGTAATAAGAGAGACCCATTCAGTATTTTCTTGAAGCATACGTAGGATACAAGTACCATGATACATGTTTCCTACATAGATTATCAATGCATAATCTGGGCTTATAAGCTTTAAGAACGTACCGACAAACTTAATTGTTAATGCTTTACTTTCTGTCTCTGATGCCGCGTTTTCAGCGGATTGCATGTCATCAAAGAAGATTAAATCTGGCCGTTCATTATCTATGTTAAGGCCGCGTACGTTTGAATTAGCACCAACAGCTACTAGGATACGAGGCTTGTTACGATAGATTGCAGTTTTCTTTTCCTTGTTATCAATTGCTTTATTAATTGTCCAAGGCCCATATACCTTTTCAATATTCTTTGAGCCAAGTATGCCATCAATATCTGCAAGTAGATTGTATGCTAATGGTTCATCAGCACAAACAACAAGAACAAATACTGTATAATCATATACGATAAACCAGCATATTAATATTTTAATGAACGTAGTTTTGGCGAACCCGCGCGGAAGGCCCAACGCGAAGCGTAATACTTTTATCCTTTGTTCTTGTGTCCGTGCAGCTACAAGCATTTGCCATATAGCTAAGTACTGAATAGGAAAAGGAAAATCTAATATTGTTGGTAGACACAGCTTACTAAAGAAATCAAAATCATGATGTCCACGTTCAAAGGCTTCAAGTTGCGTAATGCCTTGTTCTACAACTACACTCATTTTGGAAGCTTAAATAGTTTACGTAAAGCATCTTTTAATGGAGTAAGCGGCGGGGCCGGGGCTTCAGCTCGCAAGTTGCTCAATAGTAACATGGTCATTAGCTTCCTCTTTAGCTCTCTTAGTAAATATATCTCGCACAGCTTTAGCTGGCATAGGTACCATTGTTTTATCACCAATAGATATTACACGATTCTTTTCATCTGTAATAAGCCGTGGCTGTTGTTCCGCAGGAAATATAAGGGTTAATCCTACAGTTGGGTTACTGTGATGACCTGGCGGTATAACACTCTTATTTGCATTCTTAATCCTGGCAATAGATTCAAGTATCCTTGTTAAGTCTGCAACTTCAAGCATATTATTATTTATAGCATTAGTAATCTCTGCAAGTGTCTTTTCTTCTAATGCATCATATCTATTAGCTAGGCGTGTACCAATATGCTCACGCATCTTCTCACGAAGAATTTCTTTAAAGCGCTCATCCTCTTTAAGTAGCTCACTGATATATTGCTCAGTGCAGCCACAGAACTGTGCTACTTGAACAGCTTTATATCCTTGAGCTAAGTAATCAGCAATCTGTTCTTTCATGGGTGTCTCATTAGTTCTATCATGCCAATACTATACCTGGCCCGCGTTCCTTTGTCAATAAGAGTTTCTCTATTTGCTTATACATATTAAGCTATTCTGTGTGTATTAGCGTAATACTAAAGAAATTTTTCTGAGTGCCTATTGAGAAACAAAGCCACTGGCAAGTCAAAAAAAATCCGACCGGGGGAGGTCGGACTGTTGAGTTTAGAATCTGTCTTATAACTGTATCTGTCTCGCTATCTCTATCAGGACTGTAGCTATTGTACTTGCTGGTATGTATCTCTTAGCTGTCTGACATACTGACCAGATACGGTTAGCTAGGATTGTAGGATTCATATTGCGTAACCTATTGCCAAGCTTGCAAGAATAATCCAGATGCCTTGCTTCAAGAGGTCTGTTGCATCGTTCTCATATTCCTTGTGTCCTGCCACACCTGTCACCACAAGTAAGCCGCCAACAAGTAAGCCTACACCTGCTAGATAATGAATTGCTGTTGTCATTGTCCGTTATCCTTTATCAGTGTTACGTGCCTAGTATATCACAGTCTTAGTATCTTGTCAAGCTTTTAATTTCTGGCAATCAGCTATGTTAGCCTAACTGCCAGAGTATTACAAGCCTGCTATTACTTCAAGTTCTCAAGCGTGGCACTACGCCCATTCAATGCATCTACAGCTTTCTCAATCGTGCGTTCGAAACGATTTTTTGAAACTTCGTCAAGGCCAGGAATCCAAGCCTTAATATGATACTCGATAGCTTCTGCAAAATCATCCTTGCACGTTGAAATGCTCGATGCATCAATGAACAAATCAGACAACAGCTTGACAACAACATCCGTCTTATTCTTTGCCTTGAGGTATGCAGCAAAGGAAGCTTTAGCAGCATGACGCGCTTTCAATGCTTCGCCGCTACGCTCGCCAACAGCTACCAGTTCCGCAAAGTTACTAGGAAACTTCATTCCATCTTTCAGCGTGGCACCGTCTACCTTATTCCTATTCTGTGCCTTGAGCTGTTGCACGATTGCGAATTGAAGCCAGTCTAAAACTTCATCTTCATAACACGGTACTCCATCTTCATCTTTTCCGTTCTCATCAATGCCTTCATCCTTATTAGCAGCTTTAAGTTTGCCTTCAATCCCAAAGTCTGACAGGACAGGAATAGGCATAGGGAGCCGTGCAATTTCCTTATACTTATTTTTACCGTTCACTTCAACGGTTTCATTGATAACAAATTGAATGGAATTTCCAAAAGCCTTTGCAACTGCTTGCGCTACTGCATTAGGTTGTTGTGACATTGTATTTCCTTTAGCTAAAGTGAGGTTAGTTATTGTGTGTCCTAGTGGCCTAACCCCTTTGCCACTATGAAAACCATTATACGCCCCTTTCTATTCTGTGTCAAGCCTTTATTCTCGCCTGTCAGTCAGGAACCACGGAAACCCCCGAATCCCCGAATTGGCTAGGGATGCCCCTATCGCTACACACAGTTTCTCAGGTGTCTATCTATTATAAGTAGAGCATACTAATAGATGGATAGGCATAATGTATAGTGCAGTATAATAGATGAGGTAATAGAAGGCTTAATAAAAAACGATTACCCCTTAAAATAAGACAGGAAGTATATCGTTATTGCCTTTGTTGTATGCAGATGCTTATATGACTATCTATTAGATATTGTAGAGAGTAACGAATCCGTGTGTATTGGACTGGCACACTAGGGCAAATTTGAGGGTTTGGAGGGTTCCTGTGGTGCAGCCATTCCATTTTTTCTATTCTATAGCTATTACACACAGATAACAATAGATATTAGGATTATAATAGGACAATACAGTAACGCATGGGTAAAAAAATACTTGACACAGGCCCGCGCTCTATGAGATAATGGCAATACGCACTAAAAAGGTGCGGGATTATTATGCTGCGGTGCAACATAGCTATTGAACAGCATACTAACAATAGGATAGTGAAAGACTTATTGCATTGTATAAGCTAAGGGTTAATTCTCGGATTCATTACTAGTAACGACTTCCTTTTAACCTGACAGTATTATTTAGTATGTTGTTTAATAGTCATAGCTGAATAGATAAAGGATAATGATAATGTTCATTGATGATAAGCGCGTTAATGCAATACTTGAAATAGCCTTACATGGGCATAGCTGGCATATTCGCAAATATGCTATGCGTTTGTTCTATTCCATATGCGAGCGTAACGGCTTGCGTTACGATTACTTCGTTGAATAAAGGATAATGACAATGGCAACAATAAACAAAGATATTGAAGTATTACACCGTGTTAATATGACAAAGGAATATACGCTGTTTGTTTCAGATGAGACAGGGAAACCAATAGAAGAAAAGCGTTTAACAGATGATGAGATGACAGAATTAACAAAGCAAGGCATTTCCCAGTATCATGTTTGGGAAATAGACGAAACGGCAATTAATAAGCAAACCTACCCGTATTAAGATAAAGGATAATGATAATGGAT
>Ga0184628_10000104_pt1 | contig 45441 bp, 57 predicted proteins | sample PLM4_5_b1_FD_133149 | JGI IMG/M metagenome (GOLD analysis project Ga0184628, IMG submission 133149) | Groundwater sediment microbial communities from an aquifer in East River, Colorado, USA - PLM4_5_b1 | ecosystem: Environmental > Terrestrial > Soil > Riparian zone | place: USA: East River...
AATGCCTGTAGAGGTCGTAGGACGATATGAGAAAATCTGGAAGCCACACGACATCCAGGCGGAGTTCGTTAAGCTCCCGTTCTCAATCTTCGAAGCCCTTTACGGTGGTGCTGCGGGGGGAGGTAAGAGTGAACTTCTCCTTATGCTCCCAATCCTTTACGGTTGGCATGACGTCCCGGGATTCCAGGGCATTATCTTCAGGAAGACTTTCCCGCAACTCGAAGAGTCTCTTATCCCACGCTCTCACGGTTTCTATAAGCACCTTGCTGGACGCTATAACGACACCAAGCATGTGTGGACTTTCCCGTCTGGCGCAACCATTAGATTCTCCTATCTCGAAACTGACCAGGATGCCAGAGATCACGATACAGCTGAATATCAATACGCTGGATTTGATGAGCTCACGTCGTTACCGCATTCCCCTCACTTCAACAGATATATCTATATCACATCGCGGTGCCGCTCGAGTATCCCAGGCGTTCCTGCAATTGTTCGAGGAGCAACTAATCCCGGCAATATCGGACACATCTGGGTCAGGGACCGATTCGTTGGGCCAAATCCAAACGGACGGGTAATCATCTACGATAAGGCGTCAGAGACAAAGCGGATGTTCATTCCCGCTAAGTTGACTGACAATCCTTATCTGATGAAGTCGGACCCTGGTTACATCAAGAGATTGAATCTCCTCCCAGAGGCTGAGCGCAGAGCCAAGGTTCTCGGAGATTGGTGGGTTTTCGCGGGTCAGGTATTCTCGGAGTGGCGAGACCTTTTCACTGGGGTCAACTTTCAGGACGAGCCATCAAATGCATCACACGTCATCCCGGACTTCGAGCCTCCCCTCTGGTGGCCACGCGTCATCGCTGCAGACTGGGGATATGCCGCTCAGACTTGGGTTGGATGGGGTGCAGTCTCTCCCGACTCCAGATGTTTCCTGTATCGAGAATACGTCGCCGAGCGAGCTGACATTGCAGATTGGGGAGCTGATGTTCAGCGAATCTCTGAGCATGAGATCGATTCCATTCGTGTCAAGGTTCTAGACCCATCGGCGTGGGCCAAGAGAGGGGAACAGCGTTCAATCGCAGAACAGATCATGGATGCAACGGGCATGATCTGGGAGAAGGCAGATAACGACAGACTCGGCGGCAAGATGTTGATGCATGAGATGTTGAGGTGGAAGCAGAAGCCTCCCTCATACATTCCACAGGAGGGGTTCAATGTCGAGACTTTTCAAGAGGTCCTCCGCCGAAGTGGTCCAAATGCCGCGACTGAATATTACGAGCTCTTCCAACCGGAGCCCTCGGAAACAAACATCCCGAAACTCCAGGTATGTCGACGATGTGTCAACTTCCGAAAGACCATCCCTGCTTGTGTTTACGAGGACAAGGACGGGCAGGTTATCGAGGATGTTGCAGAGTTTAACGGAGACGATCCGTATGACGGGGGACGCTATCTAATCAAAGCGTTCCACAGACTTATCAATGAATCCAAGAGAAAAGGAAAGGCACATGACAAACTTGCCGAGATCATCGAGAACTTGGAGCGCACACAAGATTGGACTCGTTATTATCGACAGATGCACGCGTTTGAAGGAGCGTCTCACGGGCCTCGTCCGGTCTATCGTGGAAGATCCAGAGGCGTTGGTTACGTGGCCCACTGAGGGAGTTGCGTCGAAGATAAAGCTGATTCCCAGTCATAAGAGACTCAGGTATGCAATACAGTCTCTCAATGATTTCGAGAAGATGTATAACAGGGCAGAGGAAGAAGCTTCAGGTCATGCGAAGGTAATATCAGGATATCAAGCAATCCAGTTACAGAAGCAGGCGCAGATTGATCTCCTCGCTGATACAATCGCCCGACAGAACAAAGAGATTCAGGGATATCAGAGCACACAACATGAACACAAACAGACAATCGCAGACCAGTCTCATGTTATTGAGACAGGGACAATCGAGCGGAATGCGCTCAAAAAAGTCATCCGAGATTATGGAGCTACAAATGAGCTCCTGCTCACACAACGAGATCAAGCCATTGACGCTAAGCAAGCTGCGGAAGCTAGGCTTAGCGATCTCCAGGCAGCTCTCGAACTTGAACGGCAAAGATTCGATTCGTCGATTGTTCACGAGAGGGAAGTCACTGCGGGATTGAGGGACCGATTGGGTCTTTCTCCTCGTGACACTTCTCAGACACCGGTGAATCACAAACCAGTAAGTTCTCGGCCACCGACCTGGAATCAGCAGGCAGTCAATTTGGAGAGAGCAGCACAGAAGATAACGAACGACGCCAAGGAAGCCATCTGGAAGAAGAAGATCGAAGAAGCAGAGGCGAAAGATGCTGGAAACTCCGGAACTGCAGAGGAAAGCGCCCGCCCAACAGAGTAGCGAAAAGCTCCTGAAGGATGAGGATTGGGCGCAGGACCTCTGGACAATCGTAAAGAATCTCGAGCTAGCGGACAAATCTGCGAGGGATCGCCTCATTCGCAAATACCGCAAGCAGATGTTCTATTGGGATCATCTCCAGTATCTCTGGTGGAACGATACCGTCTACGATTGGAGAACTCCAGACCAGGCCCGAACTGACCTGACGGGCGATGACCGAGTTTCCATCGACCCCGCTCTCTACGCCAAGGTCATCAATATCTATCGCGCGCACGGTGAGATCATCATTGCCGCGATGAGTAGTTCCACTCCTAAGATTCAGTTTCCGCCAGACGACGCCGACAATCCAGACGATATCCTCTGTGCTAAGAGTAAGACGAAGCTTGCTGAGTTGATCCAGCGACACAATTACGCTGACCTACTCATGACGAAAGCGTTGTTCCTACTCTATAACCAAGGTCTCGTCTGTGCGTATAACGAGACAATGGAGTCAGAGGAATATGGAACCATCGATCGAGAAATCACCGAGGAAGTTCCAAAGACAAGACGTGACTACTTCTGTCCAGATTGTGGAATGGCGCTTGGATCTGAGCAGTTGGACTCTAATCTTCCACCGGACCCTGAGACTGGGATGGTTGGGGATAATCAGGAAGAAGATCCTGAAGAGACGATTGTGCCTGAAGGTGGAGAGGAACTCGAATCCTCCCCACAAATTGTTCAGCCAGCGAACATTCCCATACAAGAAGGAATTTGTCCTAACTGTTCCGGCAAATCAGGAACTGAAGTTAGAGTCCCTCTGGAGTTTGAGGACTACGACGAGCTAGCATCCGAGACCACAGGCTGGGAGAAGGAAAATAAGTGTCGTCAAATCCTCACCTTCTGGGGTCCGCTCAATGTCAAACTCCCTGCGTGGATTCGTCGTCTCAATGATTCGCCTTATCTCATCTTGGAGACTGAAGAGCACTACGCCAAGATGCAGAGTATCTATGAGGAGATTCAGGAACACATCGAACCTTCAGGCAATCCAGAGTATTCCGATCGAACCCATCGTGCGACGCCGGCGTATTCTGGGGACTTCCCGCGAGATCTGGTCACAGTTCGTCGCTGCTGGCTCAGACCCTGGGCGTTCAATACGCTTGGAGTAAAGACAGAAGATAACAAAGCTCGGGTTCAGGTTCTCAAAGACAAGTTCCCGAAAGGTTGTTACGTCGTCATCATCAACGATGGCATTATTGCAGAGGCCGTTGACGACAAGCTGGACGACCATTGGACTTGCACAGTTCATCCTCTCTCAGACGTTCTCCACGCTGAGCCAATCGGTGCGCCGGTTATGCCAGTGCAGGACATGACGAATGAGTTGGGCAACCTGACTCTGGAGAATATCGAGCACGCAATTCCTGAGGTCTACATCAATTCCGATACCATCGATTGGGACAACTACGAAAAGTCAGAAGCCCGTCCTGGCATGAACTATCCGGCGACCAAAATGCCGGGTGAGCCGATGGGCAATAATTTCCATGAGGTTAAAGGTGGCACCCTCTCGAAGGAAGTCGAGTCATTCGCAGACCGCTTGGAGAAGTTTGCGCAGTTTGTTGTTGGCTCCCTCCCCTCGGTGTTTGGTGGACAAATTGACGGCGGATCTAACACCGCCAAAGAATACGAGATGTCCCGGACACAAGCTCTCCAGCGGCTATCGACGACCTGGAAGATGGTCACGACTTTCTGGGTGCAAGTTATCGGAAAAGCTGTCAATGCCCACTCGGACTATTTGATGGAGTCAGGGCAGGATGAGCGGTGGACGACCCAGTCTGGCAACACGTTCGTCAATGTATGGGTGGAGCATGCGAAGCTCACTGGCAAGATTGGTGACGCCTACGCGGAAGGATCTGAGTCGCTCCCAGTCTCGTGGAATGAAAAGCGTTCTGCGATTCTCGGTCTCATACAGATGCAGAACCCGATGATCGAGTCGGTGATGTCAGACCCACAGAACTCCTCTCTGGTTGCTCGACTTGTTGGGCTTCCCGAGATGCACATCCCCGGCGATCAGGATAGAGTCAAGCAGCTCTGGGAAATCTCGAAGCTTATCGCCGAGGAGCCAATCGAGATCCCGAATGGGGTTCCGACAGCAATGGGCGAGGAGGGGTCAGATGTTATGCCCTCCATCCAAATCGATCCACTTCTCGATGACCATAAGATCGAAGGCGATACCTGCGCATACTGGCTCAAGTCAGATATCGGGCTGGACTACAAGATAAACAAGCCCGGTGCGTGGTTGAACGTCTATTCTCATTTCAAGATGCACAGAGAAGCCGAAGCAATGCTCGCTCCTGCTCCAGAAGAATCAGGTGAAGAAACATCTGACGAAAGTGAAGTTGAGGAGATAGGGGCATGATGAAAAGGCTTCTGCTTGTTCTCGTTTGTTTTGTAGCTCTCACTAGCAGAGCCTATGCCCAGGACTGGAAGGGTCAAACCTACAGCTTGAGCACATCGCAGCTCTGTCAGACTCTCGAACTTCCGAACATGGGAACTGGCGTCTGGCAGGTGACGGCGATCGCTGGCGCTACCATGACGTTCTCGGTTTCCACGCTCGATACAACTGCTCTCTACCAGACGATTGCGGGAACGAGCACGGCTGGTGTTCCGGCCTCTACTACGACAACGACTGGTGCGTGGGCTGCGGGAGTTGCCGGATATCGGTTCATGCGGTCCTGCATCGACGCTGGCACTGCTACTGTCAGGATGCACGCTACGGCAACGGGTGGAGGTAGTGGCTCTGGTGGTGGTGGCGGTGGTGGGGTCGTTACTGGAACTGTCAATGTTACCTTCGATGGTAATACGTTGAAGCTACATGCGACAGGAGATTCCACTATTCCTTATCTGATGCCCACAATCGCTTACAACGAAGATGGGACTGTGGCACAATTCGGGACACTCAATTATCATAACAATGCCGCACTGGTTAGTCAGGATGGTGTTGTTACGTTATGCAAGTCAGACCCTGGGGTTCCGACGGCCCTGAGCTTTGATACCAATTTGAGTTGGCTCCATTGTAACGATAAGGGAGACCAATTTGTCGTTCCTGCAGTAAATGGGACAGCACTGTTTGGGGCTGCGGCTGCTCTGGCTGACAATACGGCCAACCCTACACTGACAAAGATTGCTACCTATCCTCACTACCTTGATCCAGCGGGAACGTGGGATCGGTGGCCAGGATATGCTCCTTGTTCCCAGACCATCATTCGTTCGGACAATACGAACAACGATGATGAGACTGAGATCAAGTCAACGGCTGGAGTCATCTGTGGGATAACTGGTTGGAATGCTCATGCCTCAACCAATGCGTATGTGAGATGCACGAATGCTGTGGCGGCGAGCACGACACCGGGATCGACAGCAGTTATCTACGACGAGATTATTCCCTTCAGTTCAGGGATGATCGATACAAAAGTTGACGTTCCTTTCGCTACTGCTCTAACCTGCTACCTCGCAACCGGCAAAGCAGTGACAGATGCAACTGATCCTGGGTTGGATGATGTCGTTGTCATGGTGAGGTATCGGTAATGAGAAAGTTTCTAGTCATTCTACTCATTTGTCTTGTAGCTTCTCCTGCTGAGGCTACTTGGTCTTTGATTGAGAATGGTGCATTTGGGACTGCCACAGCAGCAGGAGCAACAGTAGGAGTAACAGGACTAGGCGCAGATGCACCGATAGGTAGAGTTGCTATTGTCCATTGTTCTGCTCATTATACAGGAGCAGGGTCATCTGGTGCTACGACAGTAATGTCAGTATCAGATAATGATGGAATCAATGTATATACTCGGTTAGTTGAGCGCACAGTCAATAATGCTACGACCGACCAAATAGCTGGTCTTTTTTATAGTCAGCTTACAAATATCCTTGAGACCACTGATACAGTTACTTGCAATACAGGTAATGGTTCATCAGAAGGAAAAGTAGTCAATCTTTGGATATTCTCTGTTTCAGCTGGTTCGACTGTAGCACCAGCAGGAACTACTGCACAAGGTTCAGGAACAAGCACAAGTTATTCTACAGGTGGTATTGCGAGTTTATCTAATATAGAGAGATTATGGCTTGGCGCAATTAGCATGAGCCATTCATCAGGCAGTATTACTTGTGATGCAACATTCACTTGTGGTTCGTCCCGATTAGCTAATACAGGGACAGCTTTGACTTCTCAAATTTTAAATACTGGTTATCTTGTTCAGACAGCTACAGGTGACGATTTCGCAGGATCCATCAGTGTTTCTCGTGTTTGGAATGATCTGGTAGCCGCATTAGAGGAAACTCTAGCTGGTGGAGCAACTCGTAATGTCGGTGGCATGATGGGATTTCCTGGAGTTAGACGATGAAAAAACTTGGACTCGCACTGCTTTCTCTCACGCTTCTGGGTATCCCTGTCAAGGTCGAGGCCCAGGCGCTCACTTCGGCCTCAAGTGCGACGGCACAAGCCTGCACGTCCATTGCACTTGGAACCATCACTTGGGTTTTTACGACGACCTATACGTGCGGTCGATACGCCACAGGAGATTTCTGGGTCACGAATTCCGGTGGCTCGACTGTCTCCATTAAGAGTATTAGTCCGGCATACACTATCGCTGCGGACGGTTCGGCGCGTAATGGTTCGATGTTGAATCCTGGCTCCTCGATGGCGGGGTATGGGTCGAACGGATTCGACTCTCGGACTATTGGACATTCCACAGGAGGCTTAGGTTATACCGCAGGAAATAACGTCGGGATTACGATGCCACTTGTGATTACTGAGGGGTCGTCGCTACTCTCCTCGGAATCCTATGGGGATACTCGTCCCGGTGGATCTCATCAATCTTACATCAAGCAGATCCAGGTCTTGACGGTCGTAACTGCCAATGCCAACGTAGGAGACTTCAGACCTTCATATATCGCTACGGTGAGCAAAGCATCGCCGGCGAATGTGAGCTCTATCGACTACGGTAAGTTACATTCAGTTGTTCCTCCTACAACCTTTACTAATACCTATAGTGTCGCTTTTCTTGATACTATCATGGTCGAGCCGCAGATTGAATTGGAGATGTCGACGAAAGGTCGTTACCTCCATGCAGGGGATAATTACAGTCCAAAGGTAGGTTTTTCTACTGACTATGGGTATGGACAGAATATTGGCATGGCTATCGGTGTTTTATCGATGGCAGTCAACAGTAACTATACTAATGGTCAGAAAGCGCCTTGGGTTATCAGACTTATCCAACACGGTATCGATCTGAGGTATGCGTTGGACAAGGCTACTGGCACTCCTCAGCAGGGAATCAGAATGCTTGCGGGGGGTTCTCATACTCCTGCTAAGATATTCGTGATGGCATTCGCAGGATGGATGTTAGGTAATGCGGACCTTGCTGCATGGGGAGATCATGCCCAACATCCGGTAACCAATGAATCGAATCAGTATTTCTACGTAGCTCAATCTGACATCTGTGCAAGCTGTAAGACTGGAGCAAGCTCAGCAACGAATTGCACTCCGGCCGAGCAATATCCTCAGTCCTCATTGAACGAGCCTGAGTGGGGGAGTGACCACAAGACTTCTCCTCAACAGGATAATCACAGTTTTACTTATCATGCTTGCTATCGAGATCAGGTAGGTCAGGCTACTAACTCTGAAGTCCTCGCAATGAAGATGATGGGGATGAAGTTAGCAGTAAATCTACCTCAGTTATTCGAATATTATGAGCAGCGGTATATGCCAGCCTCTTACTCCGAGGCAAATTTCGATACGAATACAATCAGAGACTGGCAGAGAGATTTCTGGCAGACTTACAAGGATATTACGCCGCCAAGTGGTGGGACACCTCCAACCAATGTCAATCCTACCTTAAACATTATCTCGGCTGTATCTCAGGAGACTACATCTACAACTGGAACCGTTACTCTATCCTATGCAGATAGCGATGGAACTGTATCTAGTGTGGCTTGGACGAGGACTGCACCTACCTCGGCGTCAGGTTCTTGCTCACTAGTTGCTGGAACCGCAACCTGCTCTGGCTTGACTTTGACGGGCGCGGCTAATAATGCCTTCTCTTTTATAGCTACAGATAACTCGGGGGGAACCTCTACAGCTGTCCTAGCGAATATCCTTCGTAGGACTTGTCCTGCTACTCCAGCAGATACTTTCGACGTGAATGGTGGATGGTCAAGTTCACTGGGTCCGTGTTGGCTGCCGATGACTACCAATACCATGAATATTGGTGTTCAAGGATATGCCCAGATATCTAGTGCATTGGCCAGACATCTTGCTTACATGCCTTGGTCTGGTGGAGCGCCGGACGATTACAAGGTTCAAGTTACATCTACATCAAACGTAACCGAGGTATCTTTCCTTCTGTTTGGATGTTTCAGCTCTTATACCTCTGCCGGCATTTACAACGGCTACGTAATGTCGATGCAGGGACTTGGGACTAACCTTGCTAGATACGATGCTGGCCAACGAGTTAGTCTTGCGCCGAATACTCAGGTCGCAGACGGAAATTGGATAGCTGGAGAAACAGGGACATTAGAATGCGAAGATACAGGAAGTAGTGTTATCCTTAGAGCTTACGATCAGAATAACGTTCTTATCGTGAGTGCTACGGATTCTACTGCTGGTAGATATACCTCAGGAGAGGCTTTTGCTGGTGGATGGGGTGGGGCTACTTTCGATGGTTTCGTAGCTACATCTATTGTTGGTGGTCCTGGTGCAGATACAACTCCCCCAACGCTAGGTGTTACTGTTCCTGTCAATAACCCAGCCGATACTAACGACTCAACATACAATCTCTTAGCTGGAACAGCAGTCGATAATGTAGGAGTAACATCGATTACTTGTTTGAATGTTACTACCTCAACATCCTGCACGGTTACTGGATTAGGTCCCTGGAGTGTGGCAAGTGTTACATTGACAGGAACCAACATCATCAGATTCCAAGCTTGTGATGCAGCAACGAATTGCTCTGTTCCATACGATGTTACATTGAATTACTCCGCTGCATCTTCAGGGACGATTTTGGTTAGTGATCCTGGACCGGCGAGAACTGAACCTTACTTCTTCAGAGGCGACCAGACGAATTTCCGTGGGGCCTGTTCTATGGGAACGGACCATGTAGAGATTCTTGTCGCAGGGGTTTTGATTGACCCAAGTGGAACTCCAGCTAGTTCTGCATTTGTTAGTGGGACCACAGCCTGGGTGACCATTCAACCTATTCCGATTCCAAAGAACGTTGGTGATATTGTTCCTGTCGAATTCCGTTGTGTCCAAGGCGATAGCAGTTACGCTTCGTCTATACTCAACATGAGTTCGCTGAGAGTTCCGAATAGAGGGAGATAGAATGACCAAGTTTATCAGTTCCGTTATCATTGCGCTCCTCCTGAGTGCGACTGTTAATGCTCAGGAGGCTTCGAAGCAGGAGGTCGATGCTCTGGCCTCACAGATAGCTCAAGTCGTAGCGCAGAACAAGCAGCTTCAGGATCAGATTGCTCAGCTGCGACAGGTCATGGCTCTGGAGCAGAATAAGAAGACAGGCAAAGAGCTTGTCCAACAGATGAGGGATGCGTGCAAAAAAGAGGGTGCATCCTATAAGGGATTCATCAATCAACCACAACCAATTCCGATCTGCAAGTAACAGGAGAACATAATGAGATTTCTCGATTTTCTTCAAAAGCATCCTCTCTTTTTTGAGGGAGAGGGTGGTGGTGCGGCTGGCGATGGGAATCTTGAAGGGGTCGATGATCTCAATCAGGATCTTGCAGCTCTTGAATCAGGTGAAGAAGAATCAGGCGAGGAAGATGAGGAGCTCGAAGAAGATGACGAGACCCCTACTCGGAAGCCCAAGGAACGGGCGAAGGATGATGGAGAGGAAGACGAAGAGGGGGACGAGGAAGATCCTGATGCTGACGAAGACGACGAGGAAACGTCAGACGACGAGGACGAGGAAGAGGAAGAAGATCCAGAGAAAAAGGGAGAGAAGCCTGGTGATGAGGATGCAAAGCCTGTCGTTGTAGGCCGCCCCACCGCCAAGCAACTCAAGGACGCTGGAGTCTTCAAACAGTTCCCTGCTCTCCGGGAGATGTATTTCAACTACCCGAAATTCCAGGAGCAGTTTGCGACTCCTGAAGACGCTCAAGTTGTGGTGACGAAAGCGGCTCACTATGACGAAATTGAAGAGCAAGTCCTCGGCGGAAACGTCAAGGGTTTCCTCGAGACTGTCAAGGAGGGGAGCGCTGAAGGATACAAGAAGTTTGTGTCCGGGCTGCTTCCTACGATTCGTGAGATGGATGGCGACGCATATTTCCAGAATGCTGTCGAGCCTATCATCCGCGAGATGGTCTTTCACGCGACGGCACATGGCAAGAAGATTGGTGGCAAAGAGGGTGAAAATCTTATCCGCTCTGCCAAGTGGATCTCCAACTATGTATTTGCCGATGGTGGGGAGATCCAGGACATTACAAAGGTCGGTGGGAAACATCCTGCGGAGGTGGCACTCGAGGAAGAACGAGAGAAAGCTGCCAAGCGGGAACTCGCAAGGGCCTCCGGCGATGTGAATGGTCGTATTGACCGGACACTGAAGATTGCGATTGGGCAGGGCATGAGTAATCGGTTGTCGGCGATTGAGCGTGAGTTCATTGTGAACAAGACGCTCGACGAGACGATGACCCAGATTAACAAAGACCCCCAATTCGGCACAAGATTTCGGCAATTGTGGCGTAAAGCCCGAACGTCCGAATACTCCGAGCAGAGTAAAGTGGCGATATACCAAGCGCTCGTCGCCCGCGCCAACCCGCTCGTGAGAGAGATCAGAGACAGGCTTACTCGTGAGGCGTTGAAGGGAAAGAAGAAGCCCATCGATGCAACAGGAGAGGAACAGACGAATCAAAAGAAGGTCAAGAAGCGGACATTTGATTCATCGGGTCGCGGTGGCGGTTCAGGACGTCGCTCTACGGTTCTCGATTCCCGTAAAATCGATTGGAGAAAGACGTCTGACTTGGACATCCTCAGCGACGAAGGTGGAGATAAGGTCAAGCTGAAGGGCCGTAACTAAACAAGGAACGCGACAATGGCTCAAACAGAGGCCCAGGTCGTCGGTGCTGAGCTCGAGAAGACCAAGACAAAGGTCCCCGTGCTCTTCGACCGCGACGCGTATTTCTACGGGAACATCGAGAAGCGTCCCGTGGATAAGGTCTCGGCTCGCGATATGCGGGTGCCCTTGGAACTTCGTCCTGGCGGTCGGTTCGGCTATTTCGACCCCGCTGGCGGAGACCTCGGACGTGGCGATGGTCCAACCTTCGACAAGGCGACTGTCTCCACGGTGCATCTGAAGTTCGCAGTCGAGTGGCAGAAGAAGGCTCAGTGGGCAACCGACGACACGCGCAAGTCGGTGGTCAACTCCTTCCGTCACCTTCTTGCAAAGTCGATGGGTGAGTTCCGTCGACAGCTCGATTCACAGCTGATGACTGCCGGTGATGGCGTCGTCGCTACCGTGACCTCTGTCGCTACGTCTGGCGGCAAGGACACGATCACCTGCACGACGGACGGCTATCGGATCCGCCTTCTCCGCTTCGGGCAGTATGTGTCGGTGTATGATTCGACGATCGCCGCCGCTCGCGCCATCACTCCCGTGTCGCCTGGTGACTCGGAAGGGACGGCTCTCCGTATCGACCTCATCGACATGTCGAACCACAAGTTCCGCGTCTCGGGGACTTACACCTCGATCACGGCAGGCGACAAGGTGGTGGTTGCTGGACTGTCCGGCGCCAACCCTGTGGGTCTTCTCGGGGTCAAATACCATCACAGCGATGCATCGACGGGAACGTGGCTCGGGTTCGCAAGGGATGTGACTCCCGAGATTCGCGCCAATCGCGTCAACGCCAATTCTGGCCCGCTCAAGCTGACGTATGCTCGCCTCTTGGTCAACAAGATTCGCGATCGCGTCGGCCTCGAGAACGGCGTCAAGATGCAGGCGTGGACGCATCCGGCGCAGGTGCAGGGGTTAGAGGAACTCGGACAGTCCGTTCAGGTCATCAACCGGACGACCGAGAAGAGCCCGAACCTCGATCTGTATTTCTCAGTCAATTCCATCGCCGGCACGCCCATCAAGGAATCGAACTCCTGGGATCGGACCCGTATCGACTGGGTCGTGAACGAAACCTGGGGTCGAGCCGAGATGAACGCACCTGGATACTACGAGGAGGACGGCGTGAAGCTGTTCCCCGTCCGTGGTGCATCCGGTGGCGTCGCTGCCGCTTCTCTCTTTTACATCGTTGTATCATTCAACACCTTCGTCGACAATCCAGCGATTTGCGGTTACATCGATTCGCTGGAAGTGCCGTCGGGCTACTGAGGAGACTGCGAACATGGCATCACCTGCTCTCTGGCCCAACTTCCAGCACCTCGGGACAAAGGAACTCGGCATTCACGGAGGCACTGTTGCTTCCGTCGCCGGTCTCCAGCCTGCGGTGACTGGATGGTTGACGGTCGTCTCCGGCACGAACGCGATCACAACCTTCGGCCTCCCTTACGAGGGATTCGAGGGAACTATCGCGCTTCGTCCAACTGGCGCTTTCACCGGTGCGACTGGTGGAACTGGCACGGCGACGGCGAAAGCAATTGGTCTGGCGTTCACGGCGGTTGTGGGGAAAATCCTCTTCATGACCTACGACAAGAACTCCGGCCTCTGGTATCCAAGTTACGTGTCCTAGTCGAAAACTGGGATGCGTGATAGGTGGTGGGAGGGGAGTGGTTGCCCCTCCTGCCATCTTTTAGAGGGATTATGAACGAATCACGGACCGGACACAATATCACAGACCTCATAGTAATCGAGGGCATCAACAAGAAGTTAGCTGAGTTTGGCTCTACTCTTGATGGGCGTCCACTCTTTCGAATCGCATGGACTAGCGATCAGCACGAAAAGAGAATTGGATGGCATGAGGAGTATAGCCCGTCAGGTAACATCTTTATCAGGAAGTGGTTTGGGATGAAAGACTGTCTCAAATATTCCTACTGTATGCATCGGTGGGCACTGGAGCGTTTGACGTTTCTCGGCGATAACAAGATCATGGAGATGGAGATTGAAGGCGCCAGAAATGGAACCTACGAGCTCATTTATCTTTTCCAAGATCCGCAGGGGAATGCACTTCCTGTTGTCTGGTGGGCAGTTGATCTCATCATGGTCTGTTTGCAGCAGGGGCCAGGATACACCCGTGGGAATGAACGGGAAGACCTCAGAAAGAAATTCGAGGAGAACGAGGATAAGGAAGTAGAAGCTTATCTAGGAGAGATTGGAAGATCTCCTCTTACGTCATTTGAGAACTTTGCCTTCCAAGAGTCTCACAAACAGCAGATGTGGAGTAGATAATGTCAACAGCATCACGGCCCAGAGTGAGAGACGTTTCAACAGTTGTATCCATCCTTCCCTTTTCTATCAACGAGAGCAAGCCCGGTCTCATTCCGGGAGAGTTCAAGATGGACAAGGTCAAGGCTGGTGACTTTCAGCTTCTCGTTATCGAGAGGTGCCAGCACGCCGTATACCTGGATGAGTCAAGGCCACGGCTGATCGTGCCTGACCCGTCGGATACGGTGGCGGCATCCATCGTCAACGACTTCAAGTATTCCAATCATGGATTCGTTTCCGGGGTCGCCGAGCCGGGCCTCTCATGGGTTTACGGAGAGTTCCCGAATACTCCCGAGGGCAAAGCACTCTTCAAGGCACAGCACGCAGCGGTCCTCCTGGAGATGGAACGCCTCCAGATGAAGTGGTTCGAGACCCTCGTGTTCGCCGCCGACGATGACTGGGCAAAGTATCGACGCCATTCTCTGATCACCCCGACTCAACGCTACGCTGCGATGTCGATGGGATTGACCAGCAAGGAATGGCTCATCGAGCAGGAGATCAAGGAAGCCCAGAGTCGGTGCAAGTTCTGTTTCACGATGGTTGATCCTCGGGCAGTTGTGTGTGCTGGCTGCCACGGTGATCTGACCAAAGAGAAATACTCGAACGTGACCTCTCCGGCGGCTCAGACAGTAACGAAATAAGTTCGCCGGATGAACATTAGGAAGGCGCATAATGGCGACAACAGCGGCAGCAGCGATAACACTCGCCCAGTCATTACTTCACGACTCTGCGGGTATCAGCTACACAACAGCGAAACTCCTCCCACTGCTTGCGAAGGCGTATCGGGAGCTCCAGGTTAAGCTGACGAAAGCTGGGATATCGACTGCCCGTGAAGCGTCGACTTCCCAGACTGTGTTAGCCAATGTCGTCGCTTTGACTGACGGTGCTGGCCTTCCAAATAATTTCCTTTATCCTGTCGAGTTGAAGGAGAGGGGAAACACGTCGGAGCAATGGTCGACGATGACAGAGTATAACTGGGAGCCGGACTTCGAGCGAGCTACGACTCTCCGTTATTACTCTTTTAGGGAGGAACAGATTCATTTCGTCGGGGCTACCACAGATCGACTCCTCTACATGAAGTATTGGAAGTCACTGACGCCAATTACTGCGGACACAACTCCACTTGAAATTGCTGATAGTGACATCTATCTTGCTTCTAGAACTGCTGCCATTGCCGCTCTGGTTCTTGGTGAGAATCCTACAAGGGCTACGGCGCTCAATCAGGACGCACAGCTTCTCTGGGAGGATCTCAAAGGGATCAGAGTAAAGGGCAGACAATCTATGCCGGTCCGAAGGAGAGTTAATCGTTACCGTCAGTGACCTTTCTGTTTGACTGGGCGATTGCCCTGGAAGGAACCAAATGTCTGTTCTCACGAAACTCACTGCTGCAAGCTATCAGGCCGACCTTACTGCTCGCATTCGCAATGCACTGAGGTCAATCACCGGGAGTGGCGCTCCTGTCGATGGAACGGATGGAGCTGGGTATGCTGGTCCTGGCTCCGAATACATCGACATCGTTACTGGGTTCTCCTACTACAACGTCGGAACAAAAGCTGCTCCAATCTGGCTTCAGAGGGAGGCAGGTCAGACCAGAGTCGTATCTGGGACGATCAGTTCTGCCTTCATCACCGGCACGTCGGCAGGACAGCTCGGCCACGCAAACGGTTACGAGATGGTCGCCGCTGCGGGTGCTCACATCGTCAATGACTGGATCTCAACCATCCTGATCAACGACTTCGGCGTCGCGGCATACACGGGCGGTGGCAACACGACCATCAACATCGGCGGCGGTGGCGCGGCTCTATCTGGTCTGGTCAGCAATGCCAACTTCATCCAGGCAGCTGCGGACAAGATCATCAAGTTCGTGCCTCTCGCAGCGACCTTCCTTACAATCACCGAGAACACTGGGATCAATCTGGTGACGGCATCAGCTCCGACCAATCCTGGCACGGCGGTTGGAGTCTTCCGATTCATCACGCTCTATCGTCAGGTTGCTACCGGACTGTAAACCATGAGAGATCATGAGGTCAAGCGGATAACTCGGTTTCGTGGTCTCCATCTCAATGGGGAGGAAGAGGTCTGTCCGTTAGACTTCTCCCTCTCCTGTTCTAATCTGGAGTTTACTAAAAGAGGATTCAGGACAAGGATAGGTAGCACCCTCGACTATTCGATTGCCAGTGTTCGTAGAGCTGCAATCTTCCGTATCCCAGGACAGGCACAGAGACTTCTTATCCTCAATAGCGTAGGAGAACTATTCGACTCGACAAACCTTGGCGTGCCTATCCTGACCATCGGCGCAATGACCGACTTCTCAGTGGTAGTGATGTATGGTCGTGCTTATATCACCCCCCATGATGGTAAAGTCGGATTGCCTGGAGAGATAGTCTATGTTTACACTGGGGCAGGAACCGCCAGACCCGCAGCAGGAACTTCTCCGACAGGCTTTACTCTTACAGCTGCGAACTCTCCTAACTCTGGAAAGGTTGAGGCTGGAATTCATCTCATTGGGGTATCCTATATTACCAATACGGGATTTATTACAAAGCCCTCAGGATTTGTTTCTATTACAAATATTGGGGCCAGGAAGCTTGACATTAGTAACATCGGAACCGGACCGGCTTATGTCGTTGCTAGAGTGCTTGTATCTACTAAAATCGTTGCAAGCTTTAATGGAGACTTCATTAACCAGACTTACTATCTCATCCCTGGCGGACAAATAGACAATAACGTCTCAACTACCCTCACTGTCGATTACTACGATGCGGACCTAGTTCAGGATGCCTCCTTCCTCCTTGAGCAATTGGAAGAGATCCCTGCTGGAGTTTGTATCACGAACTATAATAGTCGGCTTTGCGTGGGCGGATCAGACGCTGAGCAATCAACTGTTTGGATTTCTAAGAAGGGTGATCCTGAGTCTGTAGATGCAGCAGAAGGATTCCTTGAAGTCAATCCTGGTGATGCGGGAGCTGGCGTCAGGAATATGTATACCTACAGAACTCAGCTAATTATCAACAAGAGTCAGCGAACTTACTACACTGTTGACAATGACCAGAATGCAGTGTTTTGGAAGCCAGATAATCTTGATGCTTCCCACGGTTCTGAGTGTCATGGTGTAGGAAAGATTCTGGACTTTGGTGAGACCATTGAGGACAAGACCATTGTAGCGACTCGCTCTGGTCTTCGTCTATTCAATGGCACATACGCAACGATTCCCCTCACAGTCAACATTGACGATCTGTGGAGCAGAATCAATAAGAAATACTTCCACACTGTAGAGGTAGCTGTCGATTCTGAGCATTCTATGATCTATGTGAATGCTCCAATTGATGGGCAGACCTCTCCTAGTGTCGTCTTAGTTGGCGATTTTAAGGAAGGCCTAGACAGTGAGAACATAAAGTGGTGTCCTTGGTCATTTCCAATCTCGGCTCAGACTATCGTAGTCGATGAGACCTTCGCCACAGAAGAACCAGTATTGAAGATTGGAGCCTATACTGGGAATATCTACAAGATGGATCCGACTGCTACTTCAGACTTTGGGTATGCAATTGATAACTTCTATCAGTTTGCTTTAATCCCGAGTGACCTAGCAGAAGATACAGAGGAAGGAATATATCATTTCGCTGGTGTCATACTAAACATCAATGGAGCAGGGGATCTTCTCATTAGTGGTAGGAATCAGAATGCAGCCTCCTTATTTACTGCCACTCCGATTACATTATCAATCGTCAAAGGAATAGACGAGGCAAGATTATTCGATTTTACAGGACAGAAATGTTCTATACTCATCCGCATGGCTTCAATCAATGAATACATGATAGTTAGTAAGTTCGGACTCCTGACCACTTGGCTCTGGGCGGACCATGCCTGATATTAGTGCCAAAGTATTAGGCGAAATTGCTCCTATTAGGCGTGAAGATCCGCGTCTCTATAATGCTTTGGAGTTGCTCAATAAGCAGGTCCTTAGCCTTACAATTGACGTAGAAGGTTTGGATGCTTCGACTAGCCTGGACCCGACAGGTGGAGAGGAACCACCGGATACTCCTACAGGTTTCACTGCTTTCTCTACTGGGAGGGCAGTTCGTTTCAATTGGGTGGCTACAGTCGGGGCTACATTTTACGAGGTAAGACAAGGGTCATCTTGGGATTCTGCATCATTCAAATTCAAGACGGTTAACACTCAAGCTGACATAGACCCTCTCCTATACGGGACTTATATCTTCCTTCTCAAATCGATAGACTTAGACAATAACTATTCTGAATCTGCGATCGCTGTAGGATTCACAGTTCCTCTTATCTCTGGCGTCCCCATTTCGCCACAGGTAATTGACAACAACGTCCTTCTCTATTGGACTGAGCCGCCATCTACATTCATCATCGACCATTATGACATCTATAAGAACGGGACAAAGATTGGAAATTCTCGAGGGACATTCGCATCAGTCTTTGAGTCAACCGCAGGAGTCTACACCTACAAGATCATCGCAGTTGATATCGCAGGGAATGAGAGCGCTAACTCAGAAGTATCAGTAACAGTTAACCAGCCGCCAGACTTCATCCTTGAAGCTACCCATCTTAGTATTTTTGACGGGACCCTCAACAATGTAATCTTGGAGACAGGAACAGGTATCCCCGATAAATTGGTAGGTCCGGTCGATACATCCAAGACCTGGTCTGACCACTTTACGGACAATAGCTGGACCACTATTCAAGATCAGATTGATGCGGGCTATCCCTATTATGGGCAACCCTCGAAAACAACAGGAACTCCTCCAGGTTACTATGAGGAGAAGATTGATTTTGGAACCATCTTCTCGGCTACGATTGCGACGGCGACCTTCAATTTCAATCAGGTCCATGTCGGCCATGACGTTACAATCGTTGTCAAGATGGCCTGGTCGGATGATGACATAACTTATACCTCCTTCACATCTGGCGCGGTTCAGTTTGTGACGAACATGCGCTATTTGAAGGTGAGGCTAGAGTTCAATCCGGCAGATGATCATGCGTTGATTGAAGTCTTCAACTTTGTCGTTACCATCCAAACCAAACGTGAGAATGATGGCGGCGAAGTAGATGCACTCTCAACGGATGTAGGTGGAACATCAGTAGCTTTCACTAAGGACTTCAAGGATATCGAAACGGTTACTGCTACAGTGAAAGATATCGTGCAGTATATCGTAGTCGTAGATTTCGTCGATGTGCCAGACCCAACAGGTTTCTCAGTCTACGTTTTCAATACGGCAGGAACTAGAGTCTCCAAAACTGTTGAGTGGCACGCAAGGGGAGTCGTATGAAGATTAGCCTAGACATTCCAGACGAGTTCGTTCCAGGCCTCACGATAAAGCTGGATAAGCATAATCAGGACAAAGGTGCTAGCCTTACTCTTGATGAGTTCATATCTTATCTACTTGGTCAGTGGGCACGGCACGCGGTCACTAAGGACCGAATGTCCAGGTCCAATGAGGTCACGAAACTTGTCAGTGGCCTCTCAACTGATCAGCTAAATGAGATAAAGGCAGCATATGGACCTGGCAACAAGCCCTGACGAACTGTTCATGCTTATCGGTAGTCGTGAGTTTACGATTTATCGACAACAGAAACGTATTGAGGAGCTAGAGGAAAATGCCCGGAGACTGGAACAAGCCCACAACGAGCTCCTTATACAATACCGAGGTCTTACAGAATCTCCACCTGAAGGACCTGGACGCGATATCCCTCTGTCTAGCCGACCCGACGAATATGGTGGACGGGATGATCAAGCTCGTCCGTTCGCCAAACGTAAAATTCCAAGAGAGAGCTAGTGGAGCGTGGAGCGATCGAATTCTTTCTGTTGCTGGCGGTGGGACAGGTTCTACTACTTCCTCTGATGCTCGCACGGCTCTGGGCCTTGGCACGATGGCCATCCAGAATAGCTCTGCTGTCAGTATTAGTGGTGGAACTCTCGCTGGTGATGGTGCTGGCCTTACTAATCTAGCTGCACCCAATGTAGCTACAGGAAATTTCAATCCTCAGAGGATGCCAGTCGGTGGATCATGGGCTACCCTCACAAGTAATCTAGTCGTTCCGGGGCATAGATTCTCAGTTGCAGGATTTGGAGCCAGTATCGTTGGAAGTGTGGGAAGTCCTGCATCTCTAGTCGATACTGACTTCGTGATGGTTGCATTTCACACTCCAGCTACTCTCCCTAGTCCATCAGGTAGAGCGGGCGCAATCTACGTAGTTAAGAGGTGGTCCGCAAGTGATATAGTCGTGAACTGTTCAGGCGGTGCGACTATTGATGGGGTCAGCACTTATACACTACGTAGAGATTTCGAAACTATTATGGTGCAGACCAATGGCACCGATTGGTTTATCATTGGTAAATCAGGAGGAGGCTCTGTGCGAGACATATTCCATGGCGATGTCTCATTCGGCACTGGTGACTTGACTCATGATTCAACAGTCACCTGGGAGGGTGGAACGCCCGCGTCAATCGATGAAATCTCTGTTAACTTCGGGGGACCTGCGGCGTCGGATGGAAACGGAAACGCAAGCTGGTTTGTCGGTTACGAATGGATCAGCACTACTGTCATTCGATTCTACAAGACAAAGGGTGGTGGAACTGGAACTGCCCCTCTCGCATCCGCTCATTATTTCACGGCGTTCTGGCATGACGGTGTGTCGTAATGGGGCAAGACATACTCCTACTCCTGATTGGAGCGTCCGTTAGCATCCTTATCACGGTCGGTTATCACAAAGCGGTCATTCAAAGAGCAGTAAAAGACATAGAAGATTTAGGTAAGAAGGTTGATATGCTCGAAGCAGATCTCGAGCGGACATATGCTAGGAAAGATACCATCCAGGTTGAGTTGGATAGTATTAGAGAAATGCAGGAGAATCTGGCTGAGAGTCAGAAAGAGATAGTTGTTGACGTGAAAGCCTGCACAGTCTTAGTTAATCAGGTCCTAATCAATCTAGCAGGAATTTCGTCAAGTAGAGGTAGAAGCCGTGAGACTTAGGGAGTTTCAAGATTCAGACATCCCTCGTATCAGTGCTATCTGGGAGAAGCATCATTCGACGGACCATTCTCTACCAGATCGTCAAAACTCCATAGTTGATGCTGTGGTAGAGGATGACGCTGGAAACATCGTAGCCTATGGACAGGTCAAACTGTTTGCAGAGGCCATGCTATTCCTCGATTTTGATTCGTCGAAATTAGCACAAGGCGAGGCCATCAAGCTACTCATGCAAGAGGCGTTCAGGGGCACGAGAGAGTTTAGATTGAAAGATATCTATGCTTTCATCAAAGACCCTGCATTCGCTGATTTGATAGAGCGGCATTTCGGTTTTCAGAGGACTGCGTATCCTGGTGAGCTTCTTCTCAGGAGACTTGACTAATGGGTGGGGGCAAAGAGCAAAAGAAGACCAATCAGATGTTGGATACGAGTGCTGCGACCCAGAACAGGGAACATACTGAGGATCGTGGCGCAATTCAACAGAAACAGACTGAGGCCGATACTACATCCGCTGAATCTCGGAAAGGCTTCGAGGATAATCTGGCGGACTTCAAGACTCGCGACTACTCTCTTGGTGGAAGTTATCACAGCGATTACAATCCAAACTTCACCAGGAAGTATATGGAGAACTTCGCCGAGACAGGTGGGGTAGATCCAGCAACCTTCGATCGATGGCGTGGTGGGGGAGTCTACGATGAATTCTCCAAGACCGGAGGAGTTTCAGAGGGAGACAAAACCAACATCCGATCACGAGGCGCATCAGTTATTCCTGCCTATTATGATGCAGTCAACCGAGACGTCGACAGGGCTGCACTGGTCGGTGGAAGGATGGGTCCGGGTGGTCTCGCGCTCAAGGCCAAGCTCGCCAGAGAAGGAGCAGCTGCCTCTGCCGATGCCGTTCGGGACACAGAGCTAGGACTTTCCGATACGATCAATAAGGGTAGGATGTGGGGAACGGAAGGGATGAGTCGTTCCGAGTCTGATCTTCAGGGTGCCCTCCAGCGTGGTAAGATGTTTGGCGCTGAGGGTATCAAGGGGATTGAAAGTGACACAAATAACATCCTCTCCAATCAGTCCATGTTCAATGCTGGTCAGGACTTCGGGCAAGCGAGATTCAATAGCGGCGTCACAAGCGACAGGGACAAGACTGCTCTTGCCGCTGAAGGTGCCCTCTACGATTCAGACCGAGATTACAGCATGGGTCTGGAAGGTCTGGGCTTGGACGAGCGTAATAGCTACAATGCAGGACAGGCTGCGCTTATCCAGAATCGAATGGGTAACAACCCGAAACGCGATTGGTTCGGCACTATCATGGGTGGTGCTGGTCCGATCATCGGTGGGATTGCAGGTATCTAAATGATCACATCCCCAATCGCCCAAACCCGACTCAGAAGCATCTTCGGTCGTCGTCCCCCTATGAGTGAAGGTCAGATGGGGAGAGAGCAACCGATGGATGAAGTTCCACGGCCAAACGCTGATCCTGGAATGACTCCTCCTGTTACTCGGCAGACTCAGCAGGGCCAACAGCCTGGAGCTGAATTCTACGATGCTGTTCTCCGTGCTCGTGGAAATATGCCTATCACATCACAATACAAAACAGAGCTAGGACAGACACCAGTCAGAGAAGACTACAAACCCTCAGGCTGGAGGAAGCTCGCATCGGCAGCCGCAGGTGGGGCGATGGGAATGTCTGGAGATGCAAGAGGTGGGGTCGAACTCGCTTCAAACATCAACAACTCTCCCTATCGTAATGCCATGACAGACTATTCAACTAAGCTCGCCACTCTTGAACGTGGGGCTGGCTTGGAACAAAGAGACGTGGACAATGAGACAGACGCAATCAATAACGCGTATCGGCTTGGTCTCACATATCAACAGTTCTTGCACAAGAAGGACATTGACGAGCAGAATGCTGACACCGCTGGTCGTCGCGTCGATGTGGATGCTCAGAGGGCTGATGCCTATGATCGCTACGTCGATAAATCAGTATATGATCAGGTCCAGAAGCCTACGGGAGTTCTGTTCGTCAATAAGAACAACCCGACCGATACTCGATTCATCCCCGGCGAAACCATCGCTTCCGTCAACGCCCAAACACAAAAGGGATTCCTTGGAGTAGGTCAGAGGAATGCCGGGACAGCAGCCCGAAATGCAGACACTAATGCGCTCCGTGCTACGAATGACGTTCAGATGGATCGCGAGAACTTGGCTCTTCGTCAAAGACAGGTCCGCGTAGCCGAGCAGAGAGTTGCGAAAATCACAGGCGCCAATGCTACTCAGGTCGCGTCGGCAAGGCAGACCGCACTGAGGAATATGGCTGCCGATCCAGCTTACAGAGATACTATCCAAACCGGCGACTTCCCTGACCTCAAGGGGGATCTCGAGCCAGCAGAATTCGATGATGCCATCAAGGAACTCGAGGATCGAATGGCAGAGATCCTCAAACCGGGGTCAGGCCAATCTGATGACGACAATGACATGGAGGAATTCTAGATGCCCTCCGAAACAAGAGAACAGCGTCGGCAAAGGAGACTGGCAGCTGCCTCCCAAGATACTGGGAGCAATCAGAGTCTTCGAGATTATTCTGCTATGGGGCTTAGGGGCGCTAGTGGGTTTGTGCCTGGAGGTCCGTGGGGTGCTGTGGCTGGTGGACTTGCTGAGACTGGTGCTCAATATCTAGAAGGCAAGGGATACAGCCCTGCTAGGATTGGAACAGCTACCGCTCTAGGATTCATCCCATTCGGCAAGACTGCATCCTTTGGGCGTGGGATGCTCAAGGGTGGAGTGATGGGTGTCGGTTCTCAGCAAGCATTCTCACAGACGGACCGAGGTCTCCACATTCCTGATGCAATGGAACTCTCCAACGAAACCCTCCCGGCAGCGATGGGTGGAGCAGCAGGTGGTGGAGTCGGTGGAGCAATTGGTGCTCGTGCAATGTCGAGGGCCAAGACCATTCCTCCGCCAGCTGACATTCCATTAGAACCAGTCGAGCCATTCACCAGGAAGCCAACTGCTATGAGGTCTTCACCGGAGGATCTCGACAATGTAAGGAGGGCAGTTGGTCCTGAGCTTCGAGAGTGGCGTCGTAATCCACAGTCTTTCGATGCTCAACGTGCTCAGGCTCTTGCAGATAATCTCCATCAGTCGGGTGCTCCGAATGCTATGGAGCTTGCCGAGGAAATCTACAGGAAATTTTCAGACGCAAAGGTTAGCCAATTTCGACCAGATGAACCGGGTCGTGGTGTTGTAGGAGATCGTCTCAAGTCCTCCCCAAGAGAAGAGACTATTCCAGAACGAGATCCGGGAGTAACCGGTCACGTTGGAACTAGGGCTCGCCTTGAGGGAGTGGATGAGTTTGGTGGGGGCACATACTTCAGTCCAAGTAATGCTCCTGTCAAGCCGATGCGATCCTCAGCAACTAGACCAGTAAAGATGAAGGGAGCAAAGAGAAGTGGGAAAAGTAGTGCGCCTCAACGACCTTTCGCCCCTCCAGTATCAGAGACTCCAGCGGCATCTGCTCCTCCAAAGGCTCAAAGAACTTCTGGAGTATCGCCGATTCCAGATGTTGACGATCCAGCAAGGCCATATGCATCCGCTCCTGCAAAAGATCTCGAATTTCTCGCTTCTCAAGGAGATACCCGAGCGATCTCTGAAATTGATCTCCGGAAGGTTGGACGCTCGTCAGGAGTAATGGATGAAACAGGAGAAGCCGGAGTCAACGTCGGACGCACTAAGGCTTATAATTCTTACCTCAAGGAGTGGGGTAAGGACGGTGAACTTGGAGAGGCTGGGGAAAAGCCACCTCTACTCGATGATCTCGTCTCTTGGCGCGACCGAATGTATGACATGGGTGCATCAGGAGCTGAGATTGATTCCGCTACAAGGAAAGCATTCCGCTCTGGGGTTTCACCTGCAAGATTCGATAATCTGTATGAATTGAACGACCATATCAGTAGGTCAGGTCAGGCTCCAACTGGAAGAGCAGGCCGATCATCTCTCATGCATCTGGCAGTGGATGAAATGGGTGCGGCAGGAGATGTAGCTGGAGCTAGGACAAATCTACCAGCCTCAAACAATGTTCAGCGCACGAACAAATCACGCCCTTTCAGCGACCGCTTCAGTAAGCCCATGTCCCGGAGCCTGAAGCGAGCAGATGCGCACACTCCGGGATTCGCTGGGAAGTTTGGCGATTGGGTCAATGGAAGAAGAGCGACGAGAGCGGAGGGGATGCTCAAGGCTAAGGAATTCAAAGACCTGGATGCACAGGGAATCGAGGGAATCAAGCAGTTCCAGGCAGGTATCAGGACAGGGAAGTATGCAGATGTTCAGAAGTATTTCGATGAGAAGCATGTTCAGGTTGAGCAGTCTGGTATCCGCTTAGGCTTCAAGGAGAATTACCTTCCACAACTCTGGGAGAACTCTGCCGATGAAGTCTTTGCCGCCGCCAGAAAGCTGGGACTCAAACCCCGATTCACTCTTCAGTCTGTTCTTGAGAATTATCAGGCAGGTATCAATGTCGGACTCAAACCGAAGTTCAAGAGCATCTCAGATCTCGTTGGTTGGTATGAGAAAACAGCTAACAAGGCTATGGTCGATCGTCAGTTCTTCGACTATCTCAAGCAAAACAATCTCATACAACCCAAGAGTAAGGCTCCTGCAAATGGAACTTGGGAAGCTCTCGATCCAGATCATTTCCCTATCCAGAAATTTCAGGCTAAGGGGAAGGAATTTCAGGGAGTCCTTATGGCTCCTAAGGAAATTGCAGGGAATATCAATAACTACCTTCGTGAGCCCCAGAATAGAGTTCTCGATTGGACGTCGGACGCAGCATCGCTTTCTAAGAACTACGCCATGTCCGCCGGAGTCCCAGGGACGGGTATCAACGCTCACGGTTTCAACATTCTTGCCCGTAACATTATGGGTAAGGGTCTGCTCAAGGGGGGAACCGAAATGGCCGGTTACATGGTCAACCCCAAATCAGCAGCCCGAGACCTTGAGGGGTTGATGCAGACTGCTCCGGCTGCCATGAAAAATGGCTTAACTCTCACAACGGAAGGGTTCGAGCTGGGGCAGAACAATCTCAAGGAATTGGTATCGAGTCTGGGAGGGAAAGGCAAAATCACTGACAATCGAATCCTCGACTTCCATACCAAGTATTTCGAGAAGCCTCTGTTTCATGAGATCATCCCGGCTCTCAAGTTGAAGTATTACAATCAGTTTAGTAAGGAGCTCCTAGCCAAAGGGATGAGTCCAACCGAGGCTGGTAGAGCAGCAGCAGAAGCGACCAATACCCTCTACGGAGGAATCAATTGGGAGGCAATGGGACGCAACAGAGACGTGCAGAACCTCTGGCGCACCATCTTCCTCGCCCCCGATTGGTTCGAGACTAATGCGAGGATGGGTCAGGGAATGGCGCAAGCTATGATCGACCCGAATACACCACAGGGGAAACAGTTTGGACGAGTTGCCAAGAATATCCTCATCGCCTATGTCGCGGCCAACGTGGCAAATGTCGCTTCCTCTGGTCATCCCATGTGGGAGAACCCTCCAGGACACACGCTTGACGTGCAGCTCGGAATGTCAGGGGATAGAAACCGCTACCTCCGTCCATTCGGAACGGCAGCTGATTTTCTCAGGTTGCCACTGGATACGATGGTCGCGGCGATAAAGGACAAAGACATTGGGCAGGGAGCTAGGATCGCAAAGAACAGACTGTCCATGCCCATTAGCTCAGCAGCAAATCTCCTGCTCAACGTAGATGATTTCGGCAAGCCAATTACTGGTCGAGATGTCTACGGTAGGAAGATCCCAATGCAGCAACAGGTCGCAGGCGTAGCGAACGAGGTAGTGGGACCATTCACTCCTCAGTATGTCAGGAATCCTGCTTTGTATGCAACTGGTCGTCAGAATGCGGAGCAGGCAATTGCGGGAACCGCTGAAAGCCCACTCCGCTATGCAAAACCACCGAAGAAAGAGGGTAGGACTAGAAGCAGGGTAAGGTCACGTCAACGTTAAAGGAGTTGAAATGAGTGCAATGCTTTGGAGAATTATCATCGCTGTCATTTGCGTGATCATCGTTTACACCCTGATCCCACCGTTCTCTCGGATCATTGGGTTTGGCGTATCAAGCGACGTGATGACGATTCTGAAGGTTTGTATTGCAGGATTGGCGGTCCTCTATGTCATTAAAGGACCACCTCCCCTTAGCATCCCCTAGTCGTTCCCCAAATCATGACGAGGACAAGGAGTAAAATCCAAAGCCTCGTCATTGTCACTCTAGTGGCGGCAGGTCAGCCACATTACTGACCACCTCAATCTCGACGGAAGGACCAGACGCTAGATGACAGGCAGTGACGCCTTCACAATCTAGAAGTGCTAGGACCAATCTGTTAGCACGGTCCTTTGCTACTTCCGATTCCCTATCATCGACCTCCATCGCAATCGTGAATTTGAATCCCATTAGTTCTCCTTCTCCAGTTTGTTGGCTTCCTCTCGCTTCTCGCAAGCCATCTGATGGTAGTGAGCGCGGCGTTCAGGTGACACCCAGTTCTCTGATGAAGGACCATCTGTAGCACTTACACTCTCCTCCATCCGATCAGCAGCAGCTCGAAGTGCTTTGATTTTCTCTTCTTTAGTCATGATTCTTTTTTCTCCGCGATAGTTTTTTCATACCGCTGAATGACGATTGGTTCCAGATACCACCAGACCTCCATCTTACCCTCGACTCGTTTCGCTTCCTCTCTGATTGCCTTCTGTGCTTTTAAACTCTCCGCAATCTTGTCGAGCTCAAACATATCAAAATACTGCCAGTGCTTCTGACCCATCGCGATCCGGGTCATGCCGTAGTCACTTTCCTTCCGACTAAGCAACTCCCTAATAAACACCGCAGTTCCAGGTGCCGCTGCCGACTTACCACCGGAAGTCATCGCAACCTTACGAGCGCCAGGAACGAAATCCTGACAGGCGATGATCGCTTCTTTTATGTCTCCAATTTCGAGTCGAAGGTCAAGCCCCCTTGCCAGTGAGAGGAGCATGGCTGTCTTAAGGATATGATCATGAAGTCGCTCGATAGTCCCTGTGGTGTCACTATACTCACCCGCCGAGAACTGTGTATACCAACGGTCGTAGAGTTCCTTTCCGTCATGACTCCAAACGAACTGACCTTTAACTTTTGAAATCTTGAAAAGGTGCTCAGACAATAGATTAACGTCTGGTATGTGGTCGGGACGTGATGTGAGAGAATTAACACCCGCTTTCTTGTCCGCGTGGATAATGAATGTTCTAGCGACAAATCCTCCGCCCATTGCATTATCAGGGACAGCATCCTTGAAATGGACCTCGTTTGACGCCCCGAGGAGTGAGATACAAGGATTCTTGAGTCGCTCATCTCCAGAGCTTTTGGTGATGTTTTCCCATTGGGGGTTGTAGTGTCCGTCATATAGGTCCGTGAGAATTGTTAAAGCCGCGGGATCCTCTACGATGAAAGACGCGAACTCGGAAGTATTGAAATATCCGATAGCATCTACAATCGGAGGACCACCATTCGGCTTGGTGATTGACGACTTGAGTTTCGAAAGAGCTGCCTGAATCGTTAACCGACCAGAGAAAATCCTTGTGTTGTCTACGCATTGAACTAGCTGCTTAGCCAGCGCGACAGGCGGCCCCTTTCTGATCCCCGACTTCCCGATAAGTAGCACATATATGTTAGGATATAACTTATACATGAACTTATCGAGATGCACCTGATTATTTACGACAGCAGAGATAGCCGAGAGACCTGCCCAATACCAGTATTTCCTTGGGCTCTCCGACGATTCTGTTGCCTTTAGTAGTTGGTTTATCCAGCTCATGCAGCCGCCGGTAGATGGTATTCGTGCATATACTTACATCCGGGACAGCCCCTGATTTTGCACTCTTTGAGATTCCTACCAATCTTCGACTCTGCAGGGATGACAATCTTCCCCCTTGGAATCGTGCAGTTGGCAAAGTCGATAGGAACCTCAATTTCTCTATGGATCATCTCCACATACATCGGCACATACTCTGTCTTGATTAGGGCGTAGAGTGCGTCATGTGCCTCAGTAGCAAAGATAGACTCGAATCGGGTCATCTTGTTGTAGATGCCCATATCTCTCAGCTTGTCTTCAATCCGTAATCCTGCATGGCGGAGGTGATCGGGAACTGTTGACTGAGGGATATGGGCGTAAGCCTCTTTATCGAGATCGTGACCTGGAATTCCAAAGAATTGTCGATAGCGACCAAATGGGTTGACGAGAGTTCTTTGGTTAGTTCGGAGAGCTTCCCTAACTGACCAATGGAATCCTCCGTCAGCTCTAATCTTAGGGGAATAACGATGGAATTGCTCAAGGATTTTACCCGCCTTCCATTCTGAGATGCTGATGTTTATGTTAAACTTCTTCGCGTCCGTGTTGACGATCTGCATGAGCCGCTTCTTCTGCATGTCATAATTGCCTGCATGTCGAGTAGTCTTCCCGATGAAGCGCAGCTCAGGATAACGGACTTTAATAATGTGTGGTTCCTCCGCCAAACCGAATATCCATTTAGCTGTGAGCGAGTGGATATCCTCACCACGATTGAAAAGGTCCAGTGTGCGTTCGTCGTTACCAAGCAGAGCAACAATACGAGCCTCTGCCTGAGACATATCGGTTTCCACGATCGTATAACCATCATCTGCCTCGTATTCCGATCGAACTTCTGGACCAAACTCTCCATGTTTCGTTAGCGTTTGCGCGGCGTGCCCTTTTTTACGAGGTCTGACAGGTGGCTTGAGAATTCCAGTAGCACTACGTCCTGTCTCAGTCCCGCAGATTTTGTAGCTAGTCCGCATGCGACCGTCGTAGTCAGGCTCAGAGATGAAATAAGTTCCGAGAGCTTTCCTAATTCTCCTGTAATCAAGTATCCGTTCCACTGTTCGTTTATGGACTGGATTTTTACAGTTATTAGCTGCAATTGCGACAAGAGAATCCTCATCTGTTGATTCACGCGGGGGAAGCATGAAGGATTCAATACCATCGCTATCTGCTGTCGACTCGTATCGTCCCGTCGCTTTGTTTGGCTTTCCGAATAGGAGCTTGCGGATTTGGGGATGGGAATTGTAGTTGATGTCTCCACCTGTGAGCGAGTCGAGCTCTGCTTGGACTTCTTGTAGCTTCTGCGCATATTCAATCACCAGTTCTGTCTGGCGCTCCTTGTTATGTAGATAGCCTACGTTCTCCATCCGACGGTAGAAGTCGTGGAGTCGCATTGTATAACCAAGAACAAAGGTCTCGAACCAGTTAGGGAATCCGGGAACGACAAGCTCTTGACTCTGTTTGATAAACTCTGTGAGGAGTGCGTAAGTAACGACGCAGTCCCTGGCGTTGTAGCGCAGGAAGTTGAGGATGGATTCTTTTCCACCATACTTAAACTCCTTACCGTCATCCTTGTGGAAGGGGAACTTAGTCCAAAGACTCTGATGAAAGGCTAACTTCTTCTCCCACTCAGGATAGAGATTGTGGGCCATGATCATAATGTCGGCCCAGAACGTCGGAATCTCGAAACGGCAACAGTGAGCTAATGACTGGTGGTCAAACTTGAAGTTCTGTCCGACTATCTTTATGTTCTCATGCCCTGGATAACGACCCGCAAGGAATTCACTGACCATCTTCCACATGCGAACGAGGACGCTTTTCGGGATTCCTTGAAGATTTTGCCATGACATGACGTCGAGGAGCGGTATCGAAGCCCCGTGCCAGTCGTTAAACGCAAAACCGATACATACAGGGATCGCTCTAACAACCTCGATGTCGCACGTAGCGTAAAGACTACCCCTGTATTTATCGAAGAAACGCTCAAGCGCAACGTCGTCTCGGATAATTTCCAGGTCTGGCTGCGGGATGTCATATTTAGGACTCCTGCTTTCCTCTAATGCACGCGCGAGGTCCATTCGGAAAACGTATTTAAATCTGGGATTAAGTCCTCCTCTGGATCCTGAGGATTCTTTTCCGGCGAGAGCTCTAAGGAGAGCGGCTGGATGAATGTGAGGGACAGCTTTCCGGTTGAGGTGGAGTGTAGGCAGTATTGATCCTCGCCAGGACATAATCCCAGACTCACCACTCCCCTTACCCGTAATAGCCTTAAGAGCGAGGTTGCCAAGTGGAACAATACAGTTCGACTTAATGTCGCCCATCTCGTGCCAAAGCTGGTCGATCCCGTCTTCGATCTTATGACCTGTCTCAGCGGCCCGGGAGATATCGTTATTCGGTGGCCTCCATTTGAAGACGTTTGTGCGGTAGCAATCATCAAGTCTGACTTCATAGCCTAATACCTCCTTGGAGATTTCCCTTAACTGTTCATCGAGGAACTTCCCAGAGGGTCCGTAGAGGGGAATGCCATACTCATCCTCTTTGGCACCGGGGGATTCTCCAACAAACGTGAGGGGTCCATCTGATGGTCCATAACCACCAACATAGTTCAACCCAGGAACATAGTGGTAGCTCATTGGAACCTATTGAATACTCGCCGAATGATGTATGACCTGATTATCGATGTGACAGAAAATATGATCACAGCAAGGATATTCGTCCTCGCCGGGATAATAATCCCAAAGAAAGGATAGAGTGTGAACTGGATGAACAAGGCGAGCAGGAATCCAGCCAGGAGATTGGCCGTAGACTCGGCAGCGGATTCTGTCCTTGTCTGTCCTAGTCTAGATTCCGCAGCGTAGAGAGTATCGTCCGATAGTTCAGGGACGTAAACAATCTTTGCTCGACCTATTGAGAATCCTCTCTCCTCTCGATCCATTTCCTCGTGGAAATCAAGAGCCTCATTCATTTCAGCACGATGTCGGTCACAGATCCAATGGGCTTCAGGATCACAGCCACAAGGTTGAGAACTCATAACTCCTGCACCTTCCGATAGATCTCCTCAAGCCAATCCTCCTGCTTGAGTGTGAGTTTACGACCGGCCTGTCTCTGAGTGCTGACAGATTCAACGAAGTCAATTTCCTTCGCTGTCATCTTCTCAAATTCATCCTCGAGGTAGTAGATCCAAGTGTCCCATTTGTCAGATTGGACACCCATCTCCTGTTTAGGACCTTGGTTTGGGATTCTGATTGGCATCGTCTACACCTTTATCCCTAATCTGGCGCACCCTTTCTCGTAGGTCGCCCTGTCCCTTTCAATTATGATCCACTTCCGCCCGAGGGACTTGCAAGCTGCGGCGGTGACGAACGATCCCCCAAATGGATCGAGGATAATGTTACCCTCATAAGATATATCCTGGAGATAATCTTCAACCACAGATACGGGCTTCTCGTTTGGGTGGATGAGCTTGGTTGCAGGAACAATCGGCCGTCGCTTAAACGAAGAAACTGCTGTAGGGTGGACCATTGTCGGGTTCCCTTTGACAGCCACAACCACAAACTCAAAGTCACGATCATATTCCCAAGGACGGACCCCTCGACGGGATAGAGCGGATTCTTTCTGCCAGATAGAAGGAGTCTTGGAAACTGTAAATCCAATTCTCTCCAATTCTCCCTTGGTGTGAACCACATCATCACCATCGCCGGGTAGATCGGTCCCACAATAGTAGTGGTAGTCGTCGAGGCCACAGAAAAAGAGAAGAAAGCTATTGCTCTTGAGGACACGATAGACCTCCTTAAAGACTGGAAGTGTCCGTTGATCGAGGGTAAGGGACTTGTCGAAGAACTTGATCCAAGGTGGGTCGGAGACGCAGTGGTCGAAGGTCTTGTCCTTGAAGTGCTTCAGGATCTCGACCGAGTCCCCACAGAAAGCTTCGTTGTAGGACTCCTCCGTCGGCATGGCAGCTTCGATGGCAGAGGTCATACGACGAGCTTCGACTCTCGCAAGCTTCACCGCAGTCCTACGGTCGGTTACATTCCTCAGAGAGGGAGACCGTGCAACTGCCTGGGCGAGCATGAGATCCTCTGAGATACCACCGAGTGCCCGACCTAGCTCTGTCGCAGTGTCCCTGATACCCCAACGTGGTTCGTCTGCCTTGGGTCGGCCACGCTCAACTGGTTTCTCGGGGTCCATCCCGACTTCTCGTTGCTTCAACTGGTGGAGAGTCTGGACGAGAGCAGCTTGATCCCACCACGCCAGATTAGTTCGCTTGAGATTCTCGTGGAGCCGGACGATATTCCCATGGATCTCGTCGACGTTCCGAACCTCCGCCTCGATCTCTGCAAGCTCTAGGATCTTATGAGCTTGTATCCTCTTGTCACCGGATACCAGAGCATAAGGCTTTCCCCCAATGTTCAGCGGGCGAACAATAATGGGATGACTCATTTGATGCTCTCGGATGCTCTCCGCGAGTTCTTGAATCTCCTTAGCTCTGTCTTCTGTCTCGGCGGCTGGTTCGACGATCTCAATGTCAGCTATCGGTATCTTCATCAGTCCTCCATTGGCTCAGCTTTAGTCTCAATATGCCTATCTCCTTAATTCAAACCTAACAGGTCTCAATTAAAGAGAGGGAAGGGGATGATTAGTCCCCCTCCCAATCTACCTACTCTTCGACGTCCTCGTCTTCTTCATCGTCCGAGTCGTCGTCATCATCGTCATCGTCGTCGGAGTCCTCGTCCTCCTCATCCTCGTCTTCCAGGTCGGTATCCTCGAGGTTTTCCGGATCCACCTGTGCGGGGTCGATCTCGTTCTCGTCTTCCTTCACCGCTGCGAAATGTCTCATGTGTTCTCTCCTGGTTATGGTTGCAGATGTTCTGAGATAATTTGCTGGTAGCTTAAACCTACTCGATATCCAGTCGCGCCTTTTCTGGGCCTACCAAGGATACCTACCTGCGCCCTCGTCTTATAGATATTCAGCCTTTACCGAGTGCGATGACCAGCAAATCAATTACTTACTCGAAACCCCCCGCCGAGACCGGAGCAGCCGACTCACCAGCACCCTTGACCGCCAACGGGTGATCCTTCGGCAACGGAGCCCAGTCCACGATGACGTTCTTCGCCTTCTCCTGGCCGTCCTTCCCACGGTCAGTCTTCCACTGCGCGAAGACGATGTTGCCGTTGATCTTCTCGAAGTCGTAGCGGGGATCGATGCCCGTGTCCTCCGAGAGAGGATTGGGAATGCCCTGGAGAGGACCGGTGGCGCGGACCAGAGGGTTGATGTTCTGGATGAACTTCTCCGAGAAGAAGCACTTGGTCGGGACGTTGGTCGCATCCCCCTCCTGCCCCGTCGCTTCCAGGGTGTAGTTGATGGACTCCTTGTCCTTGGCCAGCTCCTCCTTCGGGTCGTTGATCTTGGTCGCATACCAGCCCGGCTTGACGACCTTCTCCGCTTTGACTTCTTTGCTGCCGATCGAAAGCTTGATTGACATTTGTGTATTGTCCTTGTTGTAACGTGTTAGTGTGAACGTGTGACTCGCGTGTTTGTCCGGATGCGCAACCCCCGGTCTTGCTATAAAGTATCCTCCCCTCCTGAGACAGCTTCCCTCGCCGCCTGCTCAGCCGCGACAGCCGCTGCAATCTTCGCCTTGTCTTCCTCCAACTTGAGGTTGTGCTCTGCCAAGAATCCCTGGATCTGTTTGAACATCGGCAGATTGGTAATCTCGAAACGACCAGGGAGTGGAAGCGCCGACTTGCACAGGGTATCCTCTCCAGCAAGTGTGGTCACCCAACGCTTTGGAGGCATACCGATTCCGTTGAACTCCTTGGAGAAGTTGTATATCTCGTCGAAATAGGCAGGGACGAACGAAGGCGTCTTGTTGCCGAACGCCGTGATTGACTGCACCTTCTTGACGAGAGGATTGCCGTCAGCTCCACGCTCTCCTGTTATCTCTGTCTTATCAATGGGGTGAGCGGTAAAGATGACATGACAAGGGAGAACCTTCGCTAGTTCAATTGTCTCCAGGACGGCCTGAACCTCGCCGTTGAACTCGTCCCAGGTAGGCACCTCGATGAAGTTAGCAAGTTTCTTTCCCTTACCTTTGCCCTTCTTGTTGAGCTGATAACGAATGACGGTCGCGGTGTAGCTGGTGAGTGAGTCGATGACCATTGTGGAGAAGTCACAACGGTTTTGATATTCTTCGAATTCATCACAGAACTCCTTGAAGTCGATGTAGTCTTTCCGCCCCGGTGAGGGATAAGACCCTACGACCTTATACTGGATATCTCTCCGGTTGGGAAAGAATCGTTTGACCGGTGCCATGCGGTCGTCGAAAGCGTAGAACATGATTGGGCCAGGGAAAGACGCCGCACCTACTGTCTTCCCACACCCATTCGGTCCTACAAAGAGGCCAACGAACCGACCTCCTAGAACGATATCTGCTGTGTATGCCATTACTTTTTCTCTCCTGTAAACTCGCGGAGTCTTGCTTCATCCATCTTGATGTAGTCCGATTTGTCTCGCTTGGCCAATCTTCTCCAACGCCAGACCAGAAAAGCAGCGAGAGGAATAGCGATGAGAAATTCAGGTATCATTCTATCACCTTCCCCGCAAGAATGTCGTCGAGAAGCGTAGTGACTTCCTCAGTGGAGAGGATCTGCTTCTTCGTTTCGACCTTACCCGTCTTTCGATTGTAGGTAGGTCGATTACAGTCAGTGCAGTGGATCTTGACAATCTTGCGTGGAAAGAGGATAGCCTTCGTGATCTCGAAGACCTTGTCACACCGATAGCAAGTTGCCATCTGCCCGACGATGAATTCCTCCCGAAGATAGTGCGTGCATCCGGTGGAGACACACCGATAGGTCGCACTTGACCCATCATTCTTTGGTTGGATTCGACGATACTTATGCGGATGCTTCTTGGCTGGCATTTTGTCCTCTACGTTGAACGCATTTTCGGGTCGATGACTAAATGTGGATGACGATGTGGATGCTGTGGGACCTTGACCCAGATGATTGGCATCCTCGCACCCTCGATAAGTCCAGGAAGTTGACCTCTGTCTTGTTTGGTCGAAACTTCATCCCAGATTTGCCAAAGCTCATTACAATCTGAGACGTAACTTCCAGAAGAATAGAACTTCCCATTGGACTTAAAATAAGTGAGCTTAACATAGAACATTATTCTGGCTCCACTCCTGTCACGTGTGTTTGTTGCTGGTCTTTATCGAGTAGCTCATGTTGGGGACGAATGTGATACCAAGTCTGAAGCTTCACCTCTCGAACTGCCGGGATAGCTTTACAGACAGGCTTGAATCTACATCCAGAGAACTTGTTACAGGAGGTTCGATTACGTGGCCAATCAGGATGACCAGCAGCCTCCCGTTTGTGGCGTTCAATTGTCGCGAGGACCGACTTGATTACGTCAACTCGCCACTCCTCAATGATTGCCTTGCTACGGTAATTGAGGAAGATACGCCGGAACTTTTCTTCGTCCTTGAGGGAAGTCTGGAATCCCACCTTATTGACTACAATGTCATCCACGTCGAAAGCCCAGGCAGAACCCTCGAACTGATTGTCTAGCTCAGAGGGGTTCGTCTTCCGGCTCTCAGACTTGTGGTCCCAGACGGCCAGCGGATTATTCGGGAGAGTTGCGACTAAGTCTACGCGACCTTCCCAGAGAATTCGGACACCGTGAATCTTCTCTCCGTTAGGTCCTTCTCTGTCCGGAGTTTCGTATAAGATTCGAGAGAACGGCTCCTCCACAGCATGGACTGTAATGCCATCCTGTCGGTGATGTATGAGGGACTGTCGGGCAGCACCAATGGCTTCGTCAATCTCACTGACAGATATAGCGAGATCAACACCAACTCGTCGGCCCTTGTTAGTCGCTTCGTCAAGAACAATACCCTCACGTTCAGGGCTAGAGAACCAATTCTCAGTCATCTTCGCTTTGTAGTAGTGCGAGTGGACTGCATGAACAACTGTCCCCTGGTCGAGGGGTTTGTCGTTCTCGTTGACAGCCCAACGCCGATTGTATGTTAGGTTGTAAAGCTCCCAACAAGAGTCGATGACATTGATCTTGCTCGCTGAGACTGCAAAGACTATCATAGTCCTAATCTTCCAATTGGGCAGTTAGGATGATGCTCCCCAGTTTTATTGCACTCCCTACATTTTCCCTTTTCGTAAATCTTGTATAGGACTCGATTTCTAGCGCCCAATCCCAAGGCAAGACCGACTAGAAAGCAGAGAAATTGTAGGATTAAATCTACGATTAGCTCATTACTCATTTGCTGTTCCTTACCCACCAATCGCCGGTCTTATAACGACCACACTCTCTCATATCGTTAAAAGTCCAAGACATATTGCCTATTACAATCACTTTGCAATATGCGTGGGACTCTTGGACGGGATACTTATAGAATCCGAGAGTCATGAGTCCAATCATTGCCAGGAGAATGAAGATGAGAAGTTTCATCGTAGCCTATCCTTGATAGCTGACAGTTCCCACCTAATATCTCTCAAGATGCTATTTTGCCCACACTGTGCCATCTGAGCCATAGCGATAATGTAGAGCATAAGAGCAATAGCCCACAATGGACCTCTCATGATTCGTAATCCTCCATCTTCTTGTCATACTCCGATTGCTGCACTCCGGTCTGCACCTTGATGACACGATTGTTCCACGCGGTTGCAAACCAGTTAGCGATATGGTCCGGACTAGCACGATGAGAGAACATATGCTCGGCGGCAGCATTGGAGAGAATGCGTCCAACAGTCTGGTGCTTCAACACACTCATACTGATGAATCCATCCTTCCCAAGCTCGGCTATGTCCTCTGGATTATAGAGCTTCTGGATCATCCTGTCATCGATCAGAAGAGTCGTGAAGTCTAGAATCTCATATGCTATCTTACAGACCTCGCAATCACAAAGACGGCGAAGATGTGGAATCTCTTTAATGTCGTCCATGATTCACCCCTTACATTTGGAGCAGACGTTATCGGAAGCCTCCGTTGGCTCAGAGCAGAACATGCAAGGTTTCTCTCTCGTCCTCAAGATTGCTCGCCCTGCTGACGTTCTAGACATCGCTGGAAGATGGACCCGCACGTTCTGGATTCTAGCGTGGGCTACTCCAACCTCTAGTTCATTGGCGAGATGCTCCCACTGTTGCTTAGAGAGCTGACGCATGACGATGAGATGGTCACAACAGGTCACAATCTCAACGCCAACAAGATAATCTCTATCACCGTTCTCCTTCTTAGGATGGACAGTGATATGAGCATCTGACAGATAATCGACCCCACCGTGGATACGGGAAGGGTCAATCCTCTGACAGTTAGGACAGCAGTCGGAAAGGATGGTCAGTCCCAATAGCACGAACACATCATCACACTCAATCCGAGCACGCCCGAAAGCTTTGACTATCATTCCTTGTCCCTACCCATGAGAACTTTCTCCATCCGCTCAGCGAGGCTCTTTCCAGTCTCGAAGATTGCTTGTTCAAGTAGGTCCATATTCTTCAGACCCCAAACCCGCATCCCTCGAGGAGCTGTTTTGAGGTCCCAGATGTAGGACTCATTCTTATGTCTCGGGTCAGTCTCCTTGACAAGAATCTTCCACTCCCCCTGCTCGTTAGAGTAACCAAGCTGGAGAGATCCTTCTGGCTTCAGTGGAGTCCAGCACCGAACGCCAAGCCCCATCGCCCGGAACTTGACTTCCCATGCTTGGATTCGCTGATTGACCTGGTCGGAGAGTCGATCCAGTCTCTCCTTTAGCTCTTGGACCTCAGTTAAGTCAATCATTTGTCCAACTGCCCCTTCTCGCTGAGCACTTCCTGGCAGCTTACGCAGAGAAAGGTCTTGCCGAACCCGCGCCACTCGACGACAGAACCTTCGAATCCCTCCACCTTCAACTTATCACAACGACGACAGGACTTGGACTTGAGCCGACCACGAATGGCCTCGTAGAGAGCCTCACAATCCTCCTTCTCCAACGTCATCCCTCGAATGAGAGTAACGAGGTCATTCACTACGACCTTACGAGGAAGTTGTGGACGTCTTGAACCAGCGACCAGATCATCAAACAATGGCATAACCTCTCCTATCCTAAAGTCTTGTAATCGTATACACAGCAGTCAGCTGCAATTGATTCGATCTTGTGGCACTCCGTGAAGAATCCAGTCGAGACGGTTATCTTCCGCATATTGAACTCAGGTGCGGGAAGGATACCGCGTTGAATCAAGTCGTAGAGGATGACGTTGAATGGGAGATAAATCTTCGACCTACGATTGAGTTGTATGGAGAACTCATGCCCCAGCTTTGCCCCATTCAGGATAACATAGTGATAGGACTCAGTCTCCGTGTAGAACACAACATCTGGAGCAGGATGTGCGTCACCCCAGAGAGAATGCTGATAGAGGTCTACGTCGACGAGGATTGACTTCCCTCCCCAGAACCCCTGCCACGTCACACCCATCCGGCTAATGCCCGAGATGTTACCCAGACGTGTCGGGATGAGTTGTGTTGCCTCGTTGTAGATCAAGTCGATGTAGACTCCACAGCTGTTCGCGTCAGGAAGTGGTCCGCCGCCAGCACTAATATGGTCCATCACAGAGAACCAGGTCCACGTCTCACCAGGGCATGGATGCGGATAGTCGATGAAGTTCGTTCTCAGTCGGATAGCATTCTTATCCTCGTGAGGCTCAAACGCCAGAGTCAGTGGACCTCCAACATTAATCGGGAGGCTCTGAGCATTCGGGCCAGCACAAGACTGACCCAATGTCGATTCAGTCTGCACCCCAACAAGCCAGTGATGCTCAAGGATAGACGGATAGTCAGTCATGTCCTCGAAGTAGTTCGGCAGATTCGGGTCGAGAGATCGAATGTGCCTCGCAAATCCTGGACGCCAACTGATACCGGGCATAGGACGAGCTTGGGTCCTCATCAATGCCCGATAGAGATACGGTGCGGGTTGGAAGGGGATGTGAATCACTGCTCCTCCTTCCCGCCACGCCGGTCGTCATTCTTGAAGAGACGATACTCCTGATCAGGGATGTGGTTCATCCGCATCTTGACCGTCCCATCGGAATAGTGAGTTACCTTCCCGACGTTATAGAAGGCTGGTCGTCCAGACTCCATCTTGACAGCCTTGATCGAGTAAATAGCCGTGACCTGTGGGTTCATGTTAGTCTCCCGCCATCGCCCGAGCAATAGACGCGATCGCAGTAACGGAGATAAGGAGCCAAAAGATCCAGTCGGCAATCCTATTCATCCTTTCCCGTTGACGCTGTCTTACGATCACATGGTTCTCTACGACCCTCGTCATGCCGTAGTTTTGAGCATGATATCGTAGCCTGGGCTCGAAGGATTTCTTCCTGTGAGAGCGTGCGAATTTCTTTGCCGGACTCATTGTCTATCTCCTTTACGGATACAATGTGGACATACGTGCCGCCGAGCAGTATCTGGACCGCATTGGCGACATTGTGACACCTAACAGTCATCGGCTTACCAAGGCCACGTTGATATGTCATTTGGAACATGACTCACCAACCTAACAGACGAGCAATTGCCTCGTCCCTTGTGTGTCCCCACTTGACGATGACCCTATCCCCCTGCTGAGTGGTCCGCTGGCTCAACCAATAGATGATGGGAACCTGACGCCAACCAAACTGTCGGAAGAAGAACTCGCTTCTCTCTTTATAGACGTATCCGATGAATCGTCCAGTCTCAGAGTCCCAAACACCGTAAGGATGCTCTTTCTTTCCTCTTATCCAGCTATATCGAAACATGTGTTTGGTCAGTCGAACTTCTCGACTCAGAATCTTACAGACGTATTTCGTTCCGAATTTCTTAGCCTTTTTCGACGGCATGGTTTATCTCCTTAGTTGCAGGATTAAGAATCATGAACTTACCACAGCACTCTGTCCATTTCCACAGATACTGTCCTCGACTGCTCCCATCATCACAGGGTTGCGGTCCAAGACAATACCAGAGGGAATCTAACCTTCCACATGAACCACAGAATACCTGCTCTCCTCTCTTAGGTTGCTTCTCGTATGGTGACATAGAGTTAATAGCATGGACTGGATTGTCGGTGTATGCATTCTCCTGTATGACAAGCACTATACAGTCCAAACAGGAATAGAGGAGGTGTCCATCTGCGAGACAAATCTCCACTTCAGCATCTTTGACAATACAGCCCATGCACTCTTCCATGTTACTCCTCGACTGTGGCTACGATGAGCCGGAACCCCTTGACGTATTTACCAGCTGACTCAACCGTCAAGACCTCGCCATCCTCTACCATCTGCTCCTTTCGAGCATGAGTGAGTGAGAGGACAACCTTGACTGGTTCCTCGCCCGGTAATTCCTTGAACGCCTGACGCAAATCCTCAACTGTCAGAATCGGCACTGTATCACCTCCCTTCCTACACCAGAATAAGACTTCATCATGCTGTTCGAGATAACCTTGATGGGCACCTACATGCCACTTCTCAAGGTAGCATGAAATACCTGCGTTAGAGACATTACATTGACCCATCACTTCACCTTGAATCGCTTGAGACCCTTGACCCGCAAAACCTCCGCGAGATCCTGCATGAGGTCTGAGTCCTCCCACTGATTCTCCTTGCCTTCCATGACTGACTGGAAGATTGCCCGCTTCTGCTCCACGATTTCAGTGAGGAACTCGTCAATGGTCCCGGCGGCAATCAGATACCAGACGTTGACAATGGAAGCCTCGGAACCTGGACGTGGGAATCGAGCCTCACACTGCTCCTCATTCGCTGGATTCCACTGCCTCTCGACCATCAGTGCGTCAGAGCAGAATTGAAGATTGAGTCCTTCACCAGCCGCAAGTTGAGACGCGACCATCACGCGATTCTGAGACTCTTTGAAAGCCTCTACAATCTCGTGTCGTTGGTTCATGTCTAGACCGGAGTGCAGGGACAAAGGAGGTTCGAATCCTCCCTCCTGCATGATCCGACCTAGCTTCTCCATTATCGCCTTAGCGACTTCCTTGTGGTGAACGAATATGACAATTTTGCGATTGTTTGAAAGCAGGAACTCCTCGAGAAACTCAATCGCCGGGTTGACCTTAGCCATGCCGGTGATATGTCGCATCCGAGAGAACCAACCAAGGAGGTCAGTGGCATTCGGGGACTTCTCTTGGATGTCCATGAACTCCTGGAATTCCTTGACCGTTCGCTTGTAGACCTCAAGGAAGTTACCCTCCATCTCAGCAAGGCGGAACTGACGGAATATCTTGGGAAGGTCAGGCAGAACCTCGGCCCTCTCGAAGCGAATGATGAAATCCTTGGTCAGCTCATGGAACCGTTCGGGGTTGCGTAGTCCGACCTCTTTACCACTCGCTCCATACCGCACATGCTCGCGGCAAAACCGATCGTGGAAGGGGAAAGTCTCGGGCCGAATGAGGTTCAGCAAGACCCAGAACTCGCTCGGATAGTTCTTGAAGGGTGTCCCCGAGTATCCGCTCACATGCGGTGGGTTTTCCTTCGCCTTCCCATCCTTGTCGAACTTCATCAGATTGAAGGCAGACTGAAGGCTCTTGGTCCGTGAGGATGCAGGATTCTTGAACAGCTGAGTCTCGTCGATTACGAGGTTATCGAACTGTGAGAGAATCTCTGGACCCCACTTGACTTGCTTGACACGGCGACCCTTTGTCTGCTTCCCAAAGATTTGCTCGAACTCTGCATTCTTGGAAGCCTCATCAGCAAGTATCTTATCCTCTTCGTTCAGGACAGGATGGACTAGCCGCAGAGTGTCGGCACTGATGATGAAAACGTCGAACAGATCAAAGTCAGGCTTCTCGTTCGAGCCTTCGATGATCTGCGAGAGAATCCCAGGCCAGCGAAACATCTCATGCCACCACTGTAGTCTCAGACCGGATTTGGCAACAATGAGAGTCCGCCCAACCTCCTTGAGATGACGCTTGAGTAGGAGAGCCGCGATGACTGTCTTGCCCAACCCCATCTCATGAGCGCAGATGTAGTTGAGATTAGCAGCCTCGGCAAATTCAGCAGTCTTTATCTGGAATGGGAAAGGCGAGCGACCATCAGAGGAAACCATCTCCTCGAAGCCTTCTAGCCTTACTGCATCCCGGATAAGAGTATGGCCGCAAGTGAGATTGATCCACTCGCTACCACCGACGATGGAACGTGGCTTGTCAAGATTCTCGTTAGCTGTCTTGCCACACCACATGCACTTGACGGATTTGAGACTCATTCTCCCACCGCCTTCCGGATGAGATCATGAGCAATCCTCTCTTGTGCGTCAGAGAATCCCATCTCACGACGAAGCATCTCAATATCACCACGACGACGATACGCTGAACCACTCGTCACATGCCAATAGCGGTAACGAGTAGATGAGAGTCGGCCATCCATGAGGACAGCCCAATCGGTAGTTGTAACTCCTGGAAAGCCAATGCGCTCAATAGTGATGTCAGGTTCGCCAGTCACCTCAACCACCGTCTCAACCTTGACGTGGGCACCTTGTTCGATTCGATTGTCCATCCCGACGCCAAACCGAACCGCCAGAGCAGTCTCAAGTCTCTTGGCAACCTCGACGAACTGCTCAGAGCCGTAGGGCATCCCATCGAACTGGATGCGGATGTTCATGACCTGACGAGAGATACGAGCCATTAGTATCTCCCCTCTGACAACATAGTGTCATCGTCCATGACGTGGATGAGGGGCCATACCCGCACAAATCCATGACGCTCCTTAACGTAACGGAGGTATGGAATTCCACTCTCATGGCAGTTCTTGATCATGAGGTCTGACTTACCCTCTGACATGTGACGAAGGTATCTATCCTCCGTCGCTCCTCTCGGTTCTAATGCTCTCATCACAATCTCCTCGCCCCCTATCACAGGAAGGCTTTTATCGTTTTGGGTTATTCCTCTGACTTGACGACGGGAACTTCACAGAACAGACAGCCTCGACCAGAACACTGCTCACACTTGTTCTTGAGGAGTCTCTCCTGCACGATCTTGCTGTTGATCGCCTTGCGAACCTGACGACGCATCCAACGAAGGTTACGTCGAATCCTCCGATAATCCTTGAGGATCTCTCGAAGTTCAGCCGCAGTAAGACTCTCGAGGTCGGACTGACGAAGATACTGCGTCGTCTTGTTGCGGTTGTAGACTAGAGGATTCATCGCCCTTCTCCCTCTGAACCGGTGGGGTCGACGAATCGATACCACGCCGAGCCAAGGATAGCAAGGGGGAGGAAAATCAGGTAGAGGATTCTGTGTTTCATGTCTGCTGACTCCTTTACGCAGGAAATGTTCGTTTGGTGAACAATATTTACTGAGAACAATAGGGTTTAGTTGGGCCTTCAAGACTCCCTGAAGACCCTCAAAAACCTAGTCCAGGATTGTCACGGTCGTATTCCAAGAGCACTGATACTCCCACGCGGGATAAACAGGCTCAGTCTCATGAACAGCTCGCTCGATCCCTGCATCGCATGTCACGTCTCGATGTCCAGTTACTCCCCAGATGTAACCGAGGATAACAGCAGCAGTGATGAGAATCGTGATGAGTGGAGGAGATACTCTCATTTGTAACCTCGGAACTCCTTAGGAAGTGCCCCATCATAAAGGAACGCTCTGTCACCAACTGAGAAGAACTCCACAGCCTCCCAATTGTTGATAATGATCTCGAAGATTGCCTTGGCAGAGGCGAGATACTGATTGGCAAGTTCAGTCTGTCCCCGCTCTGTGCAATAGATTACCGAATTATGAGCGTCTCTGAACCACCCATGATAGAACTTTGCGAGCGACTTCCTGAACTCCATCGATGGCGAGACCATTATCCTACCTCACTGAAAACGAGGTCAATAGTCTTCTGCATGGACTCCGTCAGCTTGTTACGACCCGCGAGTTCGCTCTCGACCTCAGCCTTCGACATCCCGAGATTCTTGAATGTCTTGACCGTCTTCTCGTCCTGCGATCCTGCAACCTTGATGGATGCCTTGCGAACTGCCTTCGCCTTCTCGGTGGGTTCAGCAGATGACGCCTTCTTACGACGTTTGAACTCGTTTTGCTGGTCGAGAATCTTGGCTCTCTCGGTCATGTTCATCTTCGAGAGGTGATGCTCGAGGGCGACCCTGAGACCCTGATTCTGTGTCTTGGTTCGTCGAATAGCCTCCTCGTTGCGGTCGATCGCGGCGATGATCTGCTCGGGGGTCAATTGCTCGATGCCCTGCTTGACCGAGAGACCAAACACCTCAGCCCACCAACCCTCTGAGCCTACCGCGACGAGTTGTTCTGATACGTAGGTCCCGAGGAATGGATGGGTTCTGATCTCCATGACCGTCTTCGTCTCGGGGGGATTCTCAGAGACGGTAGAGGGTGGGGCTGGAAGATCAGTAACGACCGGCTCGGGAATGGCACCATTGGGTCGTGCGTCCTGATGGGAGGCTGATTCTCCAATCGTCAGGCCAGGGTAGGTCTGGAGGGCCTCGACTTGAACTTCGCCCTTGAATCCTCCGGTAATGCTATTCGCCAGCACTTCCAGATTGTCAGGGCCTGAAGCCTCGTCAAAGGTCATCGAGCTAGAGGTTGGGACGTTCTTGAACTGATCCTCAACACTCTTGACAAGATCGGATATGTTGGGAAGGTCAAGACCCGTCGAATCGTCGTATAAATCAGACATTGTTTTCTCCCTGCTTGGGAAGTTCGGCTGTCAAGGTTCGTGCCATGTTGGACTCGAATTTACTTATCGTTTACTGATCGCCTACTGATCGCCTACTGATCCTTCTCTGTTCTGTCTCTGATTCAATT
>Ga0184628_10000105_pt1 | contig 45419 bp, 62 predicted proteins | sample PLM4_5_b1_FD_133149 | JGI IMG/M metagenome (GOLD analysis project Ga0184628, IMG submission 133149) | Groundwater sediment microbial communities from an aquifer in East River, Colorado, USA - PLM4_5_b1 | ecosystem: Environmental > Terrestrial > Soil > Riparian zone | place: USA: East River...
ATGCAGAGGGGGTGGTGATTTTGCGAGACCCCCCTCCCCCTCTGACGAAATTTATTTTTTAGCTCACCAAACTTTCTTGTTCATCCCAACCGACAGGAGCTTCAACTTTTCTGTAAATTCCAAGAACATTTTGTTCTACGATCTCATCTATTGCTGCTTCGATCGCATCAGATTGATCAACTTCAGACAAATCAGGTGAAGACATGGTGAGTCGGGCAAGATACTGGGTTGTAAAGTAGCCTGAGCTTTCATCAAACTGAAACCATTCATCGAAGTGAGTGAATGGATCCCAAGGATTGTCCACTGTCGTCAGCATGTGCACTGTCATCGCATCCTCCTCACACGACAGTCTTGAGTGTAGAGAGTGACACACCCAGTTGATCCGCAATCTCTGCCTGAGTGTAGCCAAGAGCAACCATAGCCTTGGCACGGCTAGTCTTAGCATCAGTCATTACGATCTTGTTACGAGGTGTAGCCAGTTCCTTAACTCTATCTAGATCTGCATGAGTAAGGATCTGTGACAATGTGTTGTTGCTCACAGCACCAGCCTGGATGGCTGCCCATTCCTGGTCAGTGATGTCGATACGCTGCTTGCCTGCGCCTGTACGAATTCGAGCTTTAGTAAGCTCTAGTCCTTTAAGCTTCTTCTGTTCCGATTTGTCCATGTCTGGATTCGCGTCCAGCTTGGCGCGGAAGGCGGCGTTTGCTAGGAGCTGGGCGTTTCTTTCAAGAGGCGCGTTTCGTTGGGCTATTTTTAGTTTGGCACGGAGGGTATTAACCTGATCTTGGTAGGCGACCTTAGCTTGCGGGCTGTATGGAGAAGGCTTGATGTTGAGCGACACCAAGCGTGCCTTGTTAGCCAGATCCTTCAGTCTATTGGAGTGGTCGGCATACACCTTCTCGATGGGTGTACCAGAAGATAGGGCGTGCGCATTGGTTGCTTCAGCCAGCTTACGTACCTGCGTGGTACGAGTTACTGTCTGTCCTTTATCGTTTACATAGGTAGCACCAGTGGGCTGATACCTATTCTGACCAGTGATCCTATCGACAGCACCGCCTGCATCAGCGAGACGGGGCTTTCGTTCGGGTACGTACAGCGTGGACTTGGCACGGGAGATCAGAGTCGAAGCGCCGGCTCTGCTGCCACCTTGGTACTTAGTCTTGAGTTGAGCAATACCATTGTCGATTGCAGACTGACGGTAGTCGAGATTGTGTTTCTCAGCATCGATGACAACCATGGAGTGACGTACTGCACGAGCAAGCTCCTGAGTATTCGCACCACGAATGGTCATGTCAGTGATAAGGTTCGAGACCTCGCCCATTTGAATTGCTTTGGTGCGAGGAGTCATGCGCTTCATACCCTCATATGATGGATACGAACGCTGAGGGTCAAACCCCTTCAGACCATCAAGAGCAGGCGCCGTTTTGATTTGCCTCTTGTTATTGGGTATAACAAGAACCGTATCGCCATCGAAGTCTGCACCAGACAGTCGTTCAGCTACCTTCGAGTTGATACCAACCGCATCTCGAGCCTGACCAAGAGCACGCTTGGCTTCGGGATGACGATTGTTTACTGTGAGTTCTGGGATCTCAAAGACGCCACCATGAGGATAGCGAACAAGCGCAACACGTTCTCCATCCCTGAAGTTAGGCGCATAGATCTCAGTTTCTTTCAGTGAGTTGATCGGAAGGATGACGTTCGATCTCTGTCGAGGCAGAGCGGCCGCCTTCAGATGTACTGCTGCGGAATCCACGTCACCAGCAAACGACTCCAGCAACTTCCTCTTGACAGTTGGATTCGTCAGGCTCATGATGTCGTCGAACTCACGCTGCTTACGCTCGTTCATCATGTCCAGCTGCTGCTTAGCCAGAGTAGGGCTCTGCTTAGACAACAACTGCGAAGACAGATTCTTGGACCACTTATCCCAAGCACCTTCCTCGTTTACGATGTTCATCGCCGAGATGACTTTACCAGTCTTCGGGTGAATCTTCTGGCGAACGATAGACCCAAAAGGATTCTCAGGGTCATCCTTCATCGCTTTCATCGCGTCGAGCTTGTTACCCGTACTCCGCTTGTTGGTATTGAAGACGAGATCCACGCCGTCAGGCAGGTCGTCTTTGTACATGGCCATACCCTTGAGGTAATGCGTGCCGTCAACAGCAATTCGGACTTGGGCATAGCGGGCGCCACCGAGACTAACGTCTTCGACGCCAGGACGAACATGGATAACGCCGTCAGAGTCCGCGCCACCGTCTTCTGCATAACGAACACCAACCCGCTTACTACTCACGGACAGGGGCTTCTGGATGGCGATGTAAGAACGACCACCATCTTCCGAGAACGCTTGGATCTGTTTGATGTCGGCACGGTTTTTGGAAACCTCAGAGTACGACACACCAGGTGCAGAGAGAATCTTAAGTGTCGTCTCTTTTCCAGTACCCAACTGACGCACCTTCAAGTAGTGAATCTTGTAGCCTTCTTCTTGAAGCACAGCCACAGCTGTCGCCAGCTTGGTGTCACTGATATCGAGATGCTGTCCAACGCCAACACCAATATCGATGTACTTCTTTTCGGCAACCTGGTCTTTCAACATTGTCGCCGTGCTAAGAAGGATATCAGCTTTGTCTTTCACACCAGGAGCGAGCAAAGCTCGAACCGACGATTCCGGAATGCCCATACGTTCGCCAATGGCGACGTTAGACATTCCCTTGTCTTTCAACCTGGTAACCATGTTGATGTTGGACTGACGCTCTTCGTTCTTTGCAATTGATCTGGCCGCACGGAGCTGGGTTGTGGTGATACCCATTCCTTCCGCAACCTGTGCTTCGCTGAGACCTTGCTTCTTCAACTTCTCCGAATAGGCAAGGAAGCCGCTACTACTGGCGAATTCAGGTCCGCCAGATCCCCAAGGATAACGGCCCGACTTACGGAGGATGCCGTAGTGAGCCAAGTAGTCGTCCTCAGAAACGATTGTCATCCGTAAACCTCCGCTTCCATCTCTCGGATCCGCTTGTCATACACGATGATTTGCGACATGATTCGCGTAACTTCGAGAACGATGACTTCCTGGTTATCCTCGATGAAGATGTCATCATTCTGGTAGATCCGAAGTTCTGTCTCGATCTCGACAGGCTTGACACCATATTCGAGACAGAACAGAGCGACGTAGATAAGCAATTGCATCATGCTAGTTTTGTTGATGCCGGTCTTGAGATCGAAGATGCGAAGCTTGCTGGACCTGAACCCAATCGCATCGGCCGTACCAAAACAATTGCTGGAAAAGTAAAGCGTCTGCTCCGGAGTCATGCGGAAACCGATGCAGTCGTTCACATATGCGTTGATCGTCTCTTGCGTGTCAGGAAGTTTAACGCCGAGCTTGATGAGCCTCTGCGCCACGTCATGAAGATCTGTTCCGCGACGAGCAGCGAAAGACGCGTAGATACGTGCGTCCATCTTCTGTTCGTCGTAGTTCACCCAGCTATAGGAGCTAGGGCTCATGAACGCGTGGCTACCCGCATGCTTCGAATGATCGTTGAAGCGCATCGAGTACCTCTTCTTCATTTTCCGGGTAAATGACGAAAGCGATGCCGCCCATTCGAGTCACGTAATCCAGGTACCATTCCTGGTTAGGCTGGAAAGAAGCGTTCGCGTTTCGCTTTACCTCAAGCACTGCGTACCAAGGCCCGTACAGGATCGTCATGTCGAAGATCCCTTGGAGAAGTTGTTCGTCGTTCTTCAGGACGAGGCAGTCGGGGAAGCGAGCCTCGATACGCTTCTTCAACCCTCTTTTGTAATCATTCTCGAGCTTACCCACAACACCTCCCTAAAATCAAAGGGTCTGTAAACGACCACATTCTATCCCTCTTCATTATAATCCATGTTTTTGTTGCGAGATAATACCTTGTTTTCATTCAACCCACTCATACTTCTGCATAGAGGGAAATACGCGTGTTTCGTTGTGAATGGAAATGATCAAACCCATATATAGTAGTCCGAACAGAAGTACTGGCTCCCACACATTCTCGTAAATCCATCCACTATCGAGTTCTCGGACTGCTTTCTTATACTCGGGCAACCTCCTTCTGAACTGCTGCGCATGTTTGATGGCGAACCAACGTGGACGCCAATCAAGGTTCTCGACTTTGCAGTTCCACAAATTACCGTCAAGGTGGATTGAAGTATCCCACCCTTCATTCGGAGGTATGAACGTTTCGCATACCAACTTGGATAGACTTCGCGTAACTTGCGTAGGGCCAACGTATAACTTGACGAACGGTCGGGCGTCTCGTAGGGCGACGGGTGTAAGGACGTGGAGTCGCTTGTCGTTTCGCACTCTCCCGTAGGTGCTAGCCGAGTAACCTGGATACCCCAGCAGTGGAGCCCACACTTCAGGCATCTTGCCTCCAAATTTTCATGATCAACAATTCCAAGATTTTTCGTAAAAACTTTCTTAAAAAACGTTTTAATAATACCTTGTTTTCTCTATACGCGCGTAAGAGATATAGTAAAACAAGGTATTATCAAACGCGTTTTTAAGAAAGTTTTTTGCAAAAATCTTGGAAAAGGACGGTGGATCAGGCCAAAACGGACATATCGGCAATATTGAAGTCCCTTTTCTCCTTCCAAGCCCTCCGAACGGCCCTATCGATGTATGAATTTGACATCGGCAAGTAGTAAAACAGGTTTCCGTACGGAGTGTTCATGCGGTCGATGCGTCCGTACGCTTGCTCGGTTCTCTTATACGAGTAGTCCTGCGACCAGAAGAATGTCGCATTTGTCTCTATACACTCCCACCCTTCCGCCCCCGCGTTGTACTGCACAAGGTACAACCAACGCAATCCCGATGGCACTTCTTCATGTTTTTGCCCGTTCCACTCGGCTATTTCGATGTTTTCGATACTCCTCAGCATCTCTAATTCGTAGTTAAAGTTGTAGAAAACGATCAATCGAGGGTGTTTTTCCATGATCATCTTCAGAGAATTCATGCGACTAGGGTGCTCTGAGACCACTCTACGCATCAAAGAATGTAGCTCAGCGGACTGTCGAATCGGCCTTTCTTCGTACGGATTCCACCGATCTCGCATCACTTTCTTCATCAAAACCTCGTCGTGATCCACGTCAAGCAGAGTCACAATCCGAGTCGTATGCCTCTCGTACGGCATTCGCACCAGGATCTGGTTGCGGCACCTTACGAGTTCTCCCACGTTTGTGTAATGGTCCACCGAAGGAAACTTAGAATAAGATTTGTAGACGACGTGTCGAGCTTTAAACTCGGTTCGATTTCGATAGAAACCGTTCGCGAGGAAGACCGGAATGTAATCGAGCCAATTGTCCCCGGGGGTGGCGGAGAGTAAGATCCACTTATTTTCCTTGGCGATACGGAGAAACGACTTGACCCAGCCACCAGAACCAACCAGACGCTGTTCGTCGAATATAAAGAAAGCTCCCTTAATGTTCTCGAACTTGTGCACATTGTTCCAAGAATCAATCGTGAGGATTCCCGCTGCCGTCGCGCCTTCGTCCATGCCGACCGCAAAACGCGCAAACTCTCTTTGCCAGTCAAGACTGTCCCTCTTCTTTGCCGTCGTTATCACGTATACATCGCGATCGGCATGATGTGAAGCATAATAAGCTGCGGCGACCATACTTTTGCCCGTACCCACACCACCCGCCAGGATCGAGCCGTTCTTCAGCTTCGACAGTGCCTCCTTCTGGTGAGGTCTCAGCTCGAAGGAATTTCGCAGGTCCTCCATCGTACCTCACCTTGAACTCGATATCGTCGACAAAATAATCGGACAGATCACCACAACTCGGACACACAAGACTGGTTCGAGAGTTGAAAAAGAACACACGGCACTCGTTATGCATACAACACCGCATGGGCGGAAGGTTTTGCATCTTCATTTGAGGCTGAGTCATTATTCCTCCGTTAACTAAAGGACAGGAAAGCCGGGAGCCCCGAAGGACCCCCGACTTCTGTTAACTACTACCCCGCTCCAGAAGATCTGCAGCGTCGTGAATCGCGGTCTCGTACTCCAGACAGGAGGCCGTTGCGGCTGAGAGGTGACTGTTGATCTCAGCAGCCAGAGCGCCGATGCCGTGGTAGAATCCGTGTCCTTCGCCGAGAATAGAGGCCACTTCGGAGTTCAACTGAAGTAATCCCTCTTGGATCATGGCGATGAGTTCTACCGGAATCCTTTCGGAAGAAGCGAGTCGGCGAAGTTTCTCGATGTCATCCTGAATGGACATGATCAGCCACCCATGGCCTGCTGGCCAGCGGTACGCATCGAGTCTCCATGAGCGAGAATCAGCGCGTCCACCGCCGTGATGTTCTCACGAAGCGCTTGGGCCTGACCCATCAATTCCTCGATCTTCTGCACAACCACAGAGGCCGATCCGGTAACTGTCTGTGTTGCGGCGTGCCCCTCGCCCAACAAAGTGGCCGCGGTCTGAGACGTGTTTTGAATGATCGCCTGCACCTGCGCCAAAGCCTGCGTCGTGGCGTTCAGCGATTCTGCGGCTGCAGTGCTCACTCCGACGGCTTCACTGCCAACTGTGTCGGCGGTGGCGATCAGCTGTTGGGCGTTCTCCATGATGCTCACAGAAATCTTCTTTCCGTCCCGATCGGGACATTTGTATTTGCGATGAACTTTCATGACCAAACGAGCGACCAGTGGGGTACTAGCGTGGGTAGTGTCTCCACATTTCGGGCACATCATATTGTGTCTTGACGGTACGGCATTGTTCAGGAAATCGCCTAGACGATCGGGCATCTTACTTCTCCTTTATGTGCAGGCCTAACCCCATACCTGCTCGACGACTCCATGTCCTGGGGGAATGAGTACAGGTAGCTGTCGTCTTCCAACGTTCTTACAGAATCAGAGGCCCTGGAATGGTTCCTTCAGAAGACTACCCTGTAAAGGTCCCTGGAAGGGCTCGTCGAGAGGCAGATCGCCCTCGACGAGCTTCACGCCTTCGGCCGAATGCCTGTAGTCCGGTGCGTATCCGTCATCCGAAGTAGCCTTCTCCCACGCCTCGCGCCCAGGCGTGAAGTCCACCTCGAAGGTGAGGTGGAACTCGCGATCTCGGTAGACGTACAGCTGACCACGAAGCGGGACGATCCAGTCGGACACTCGGGCGTACTGGAGTCGCTTGGTCTTCTTTCCTTCTTCGGCAAGGCTGTCACGCTCCGCCGAGAACGTGAAGAATGGCCGACCGTTCGGGTCGTACATCAGCTCCTCGTCGAACTCGAGGGCCAGTTGTCCGACGTTGTCCGGTGTGACGCAGATGGCTTCGGTCTTGATGACCTTCGGGGCGTAGCTGGCGGTCACCGGATTGAAGTGGTGCAGGTCGAGTGTTTCGGCGTTGAAGATCATGTTCCTGCTTTCTTAGTTCTTCTTGTTGTCGGAGTCGAAGCTCGCGAAAGCTTCGTCCACGGTGAGTGCGTTGGTGTGGTTCACCGTGTTCTCGACCGGATCCTGGAGCTGGCCGGGCGACAGGGGGATGAACTTCTCCGGGTCCCAGGGCTCTTCGTCGGTCATCTTGGAGTTGTTCGAAATTCCCTGCAAGTTTTCATCCAGCGTTTCGAAAACCTGCGACGACTTGGCCTCCTCGAAAGCCGCCCAGAACTGCGGGGCCTTGTAGACCCGGAAGCGTCCCTTGGACTCGACGATGAAGTTCCCGAGACGAGCGACGAGTTCCTTGCCGCGGTCCTCGCCCTGCCCCTGCAGCTTCAGGACCGGCAGGTCGACGTCGGCACCACCCAGCACACGAGTCGACTCGCTGCCCACCTTGCCCTTGCACCACTTGGCGAGTTCGTCGACGTTCTGGAAGTTCACCTCAACCGCTCGGACAGTGAAAGTCTTGCGGTTGTAATCGTGCAGCTCGAATTCCATTGTTCCTCTTTCGGTGAAAGTCTTGCGATGGAGAAGGCTGATCAGTTGCTGACGGGCTTGTTGTCCGGCTCGGGAGCGATGGGTTCCTCACTCGGTGCTGCGCGGTAGATCTTCTTCGGCTCTTCCTTCTCGGCCGGCTCGCGGATGAGCAGACCGGCCTCCCGCAGACGCTCGATGGCGGCGTGAGCCTCGTCGAAGCTCATCTTGTCGCCCAGCATGAGCGCCTTCAAAGCCCGGAACAGCGTGAAATCGTTGACGGACGTGACCTGGTTGGGCATTGTTCCTCTTTCAGAACTTGATACTGAGTTCGTTGTCTTCGATGTAACTGACGACCTTGACGTTGTCGTCAATGGTCTGCTTGGAAAATTCCACGAGCCGTCCATGGAGGTAGTTCGGCGACAGGATTATCTCCCATGCGTTGTCGTCCATGAACCTGCGAACTACCTCGAAATCACGGAATTTGTCCGTCTGCGAGAAGTACTCGTGCATCCAATCGGCGCACTGGAAAATGAGTTCTCCCAACTGAACATCGAACGTCGGCTCGAGCTTCTGAGCGTCCTTCACAGCCTGACTGTGGCCCCAGAAGGTCGCTAAGCGGTTGGTGACATTCTCGTGGGTCAGTTCCTTGTCGTTGTTCACAGACCAGTAGAACAGCCCAGGAGAGACGCCGTGACCCTTGACAACGATGCTGTAGATCCAGGTCCATCGCCTGTCGATAACTCCGTAGGCCTGCACCTGGATCGAGAAACGGTTACCGGCGATCATGAAAGCTTTTTCGAAATCAGGCGTGAAGTTTTCCGGCAGTTCGAAACTCATATCATTCCTTTCTAAATCTATCCCTTGAAAATCTGAAATGATCCGTCGGCCTTACGGATGATGGTATCACCCAAGGAAGCTCGCTGTACATCGTCCCCTACGGGAACATTGATGCCGGGGGAAGTCTTGTTGTCATCCAGAGCATCGTACTCCACAACAGCATTCCCCCCGCACCAATCAGCAAGCTCCCAGACGTTGTCTTCCGTCAGAGTCCTTGCTTCCGAAGACATCAGACCGTCGGGGCGTACAGCAGCTCGAAGACTTCCTTGGATGCGGCACGAAGCTCCGAGCCGTCCCACACGATGTAGTGATAGGTGCCGGTCTGCAGGTAGAAATCGTCCAACCGCACGACGATCGAGTAGCGGTTCATCGGCGTGGGAACCTGAACGGTGAAACCGGGCGCCAGTGTGCGCACCCATGCCCGAGCGTTCTCCACGTCCTCTTCGGAGTTTCCTACGAGCCACGCCTCCACCGTGTTGGGTTCCCTGGTCGTGAACGAAACGGGCTGGGTCATCGTGCTCCTTCGATCTGTCGTTGTTCACCTTCGAAGAACTCCGCGTCGATGTATTCCGGAGTGCCGGCGATCTGCTTCCGGCTTTCCTCGACGATCGCAGTCCACTTCAGTTCGAGGTAGTCCTCGAGGATCTTGACGAACATGGTCGCCAGGTAGGCCTTCACGCCGGTCTTACCGTTGACGGCCCACTCGTACGGATTGAGTGTGACATCACAGCGATCGATGTCGACCCAATCCAGAAGCGCGACCATGTCTTCGGTGTAGTAGTTCAGACCCTTCGAGGTGACCACACCGATCTTCGGGGGCTTGGCCTTGTACGAGACGGCCACCTGGATGTACGGCTGACCTTCGTCATCATCGTCATCCCGCGGCTTCAGACGCTTGACGTTCCATCCGTCCCGCAGCATCTGCTGGGCCCGCTTCTCGTCGAGCAGGATCGCGAAGTTCCTGTCGCCGGCGCGGTTGTACGTGTCTTCCTTACCCTCGAAGTTTCTGAACGCAATCGTCACGTTCTCGAGAATCAGGTTCCTGTCATTCGGCACTACTCACCTCCCAAATGTTCACCGAACTTGTGGTCCCGAAGAGTGCAACCACAAGAAAGCTTCTTGTCCAGGTTCTCTTTCGGCGAGCCGCAGTCTTCGATTTCGCAGTACAGCAGACCACAACCGCCGCACCTGTCGCTTTCGATCTGCTCTTTCTTGCCCGGCACCTCGACACCGAACTCCTGCATCAGGTAGAAGAACTGTTCCGCAGTGATCTTGTGTTCTGGGTCGACCAGTTTGGCACCGTCCTTGTACTTCCAGTGCCGACCGAGTCGATCCTGCCATTCTTTCGGCGTGAGGATCGTGTCTTTCTTGAATTCGTACCCCTCGGGAGCAAGATGCTTGTTCAGCTCCTCCAGGGCGTTCTTCTCGTTCGTCTGGGCGATCTTCGCGAAGTCCACCAGGTTCTGGTTGATCGTCTTGAAGATCGGTACGAGCTGCTTGACGTACCGTTCGATCCCTTCGAGTGCCTTCGCCTGTCGTGCTTCTTCGTTCGGCACGTCAATCCTTCCTCAACGACGCAGGGATGACGCCTTTCATTCGCGCAAATCCCGAAATGTTGTCGGTTTCCACCGAGTAAGCCCCGACGAGCGTGATGCGAAGATCGATACTCCCGTCGTGCTGCTTGCTGTATTCGCCGAAACCGATTTCCATTCGATTTTCTTTGATGACCAGCTTGGGCGAAAGGTTGTCGTCGAAGCTCACACTGGCGCTGATCTGCTCCAAGATGTGTTCCTGTTCGACGATGAAGATCGAAACCCGCTTTCGTTCGTACGCCTGAGCGCCGTCCAAGATACCCTTCGGTTCCTTGATCACGTTCAGTTCGTTGTTCATTCCGTCTTCGATGAACTTCCGGAGCTGTTCTCGATCTACCATTAGCTCGTCTCCAATCTCCTGAACGAAGGGTTGCCGGCCTTGGCGGTGATACCAAGCGTGAACGAGTAGATCAAGTCCACCGCGGCCCAATCAGCAGCACAGTCGGTCAACTCTTTGGAGTCGATGAAGATTCGGATCTCGTTGTTGTGGATCTCCGCTCGTCCGATCACCGTCTGGTTGTCGGTGTCACAGACGACTGGTATTTGTTTGATCTCTCTGGACCACGGCCCTCGCGTCATTTCGGTTCTCCCAACTGAGCCAGGTACACGCCAGGCTCGATCTCCTCGACTCGTATCTCGTCGGCGCTGAGATCGTTGACTACCAGCGTAATCGAGATGGCCTTACCGTTTTCTGCCCAAGCGCATTCGATCAGCATGTTGAGAATGAATTGTAGGCGTCTCTTTTCGCTCAACATTCGAGCGAGCAATCTCGCTATCATGTCACGAACTCGTCTCTTTGTCGTTCCTTGCGAACTGTTCTTTCGACAGGATCTGCACGTCGTTGTGGTAGAGGATCCGAACGTGTGTGTACCACCGAGTTTCCTTCAGAATCACACCGACTCGTCCGTACATCTCATGATGAGGATCTGTCACAGTCACTGTTTTTTGAGGGATGCTCACGACACAAACTCCTCAAATGATCCGAATTTTTCGATCGTTGCTTTTGCTTCCTCGACCAGACCCTCGAAGTAATTGAGATCGACCTCGGGCTCGATACCAGCAGCCCTCACGGCGTCCGACTCGAGCCAGCGGAATCCCTTCGTTCCGGTGACCGCGTACTGCTTGTCTTTTTCCTTGTCGTGACGGAAAAGCTCTCCGCCTCCACTGACCACCGGGATGAATCGTCCGGTCTTACCCACGAAGTGCGGACCGCTGTCGAAGTGCAGGTACATATAGCCCTTCGCGACCTGCTTGGTTTCAGCGAGATCCTGCGGGAGGATAGGTTCACCGTTGAACAGAGTCTTGAAGACGTACGGCACCTTGAACTGTGCACCAGTGGCCGACCAGTGCGAATCCTTGCCACCGGTCTTGGCGACGTAAACTGCATCGTTCACGAGACAGAACTTCTCGTAGATGTCTTTTTCGGGGTCGTACGTGAAGTCGTACCCGTATTTCTTGCCGAACTCAACAACGAGATTGATGATCTCGTCATCGAAATTGGCAATTTTGATCGAGTCGGTCTTGATGTGCACGACCTTGTAGCCGAGTTCCTGAACGTACCGCTTCAGCTCGATCATGAACAGAGCACCGCGTTTCGCTGCGATGTTATCCTTGTTACGCTTGTCTCGGAACGGGCTGTCGAACGTGGCCGAGGTCAGACCGTACACAATGTTGATGACGATCTTCAGAGCCCAAGCCAGATCTTTAGCCTGTCCTTCGTCCGTAAGGTAGCGCGCGAGCTTTCCGGACAGCATCTCACGAGCCGATTGATAGTCTCCCGACTTGATTGCCAGGCGCGCATCCACCAAACCCTTGAAATTTCGGGTGTACTCACCGAACATGTCGAGTTCGATAATAGATGTTGGATGCATCGAGGCGACGTCGAGCAATGCCACGTTCTTGTAGATTCCGGGTTCGGCGTAGACATACCCACCCTCTCCGACCTGCTCCCCCATGTACGTCGACTTACCTGCGTCAAACGTATACCCATCGAACTCCTCGGCCAGTTTCGTGTAGACGAATTTGCTCTGCGGGTTGCGATCTCCTTCAAAGATGATCTGCGCGGTGTGCTTCGCGGTGGGATCGTTGACTGTCAGACCACTGAGCTCCGCGAGAATCTGCCTCGCAACGAAATCCTGTTGACGAGCGATCCACGTTGCTTTGGTTGCTCGAACATCGTTCGCACAGTAGTCAGCGACGTCCATCCACTTTTCCTCGGGAACGTCTTCGTCCCAAGGGTGCTCGAATTCCTGGTGAGGAATCCCGAGTTCGATCTCCCACTTCTTGAGCGACTTCTTCTCGCTCGCAAAGTCCCAGATGTCCGCGTAGGACAGGGAGTACGCCGCAGCGAATGCGACGTTGGGGGCGTTGCCGATGAGCTTTTGGCTCAATGCGAACAACTGGGCGTTGTTGTAACCCATGTATCGTCCGTAGATGATGTGGTTGTCGTACCTACGGTTGTAGAACCCGACCAACTTCATCTTGAACAACTGCTCCATGTCCTGAGCAGTCGGGTTGATCATCTTGACAACAGTGTCCGAGTTCTCGTACATCCAGCAAACGACGAAGAGATTCGGGAAGACCTCTACGTCATAGAAAGTGACGGGAATGTCGGGGTTGAAACTGTCGACTGTAACGGCGTCAGGGAGCGGATCATGTGCTGGCTCGGACGAGAACCGCATTCGCTGAACGATCTTGAGGCATGCCATGGATTGGTTCGAACTGTTGTTGGCGAATGCCACCAGCTTGGGACGAAGGTCGCTGACGTCGTAAGTAAGGCCTTGGGCGTAGGCGTCGTCGAGAATCTTCGCGATGAAGTCAATCGATGGCTTAGTTCCCGGATGGATCTCCTTACGGAAATTGCGCGCGATGAGATCACGAAGACCACGCTCGGATTTGATTCGTTCGTCGGTGAGCACCTTGCTGGTCTCCTTGAGGGGAAGGCCACTCGAGATCGTGGCGATCGGAACAGTATTACACCGGGTGAGCTTTCGACGGAGCGAGGCTTTGCCAGTGAATACCTTGACCTCGATCCCCTCCGAATAGATCCGGGAGAGCTGAGCAACATCCCCATCGTAAAGATAATGAAGATGCACACCCTCGCCACTCTTTGACAGTTCCCCATACGTTGGGGGCCAGGCGGAAGCGGCTTCGAGATTGCGAGCGAGTGCTTTCCCACCATCTTCTCCCTTCAAATCGAAGTCGATCACAATGTGTTGTTCGGGGACCATGACGAAGTGTTCCTTCGCCGTGTCCAAATCTTTCAGAATCGTCGTGACCTTGGACCACGATAGAACAGGTGTACCTTTGTCACTAGAGTACTGTGCTCTTCCCTCAGCCAGTTCAGTATCCAGTAGCGAGATCTTGTCCTCGAGAACAAGCGAGAACACGACAGTGTCTTCGTCGGTGGACTGCTTGAACTTGGTGGCAGTGAAGCCCGAATAGACGCTCCGTAGAATCTGACCATCCCGTTCGACCTTGTCCTTGAATTCGTCGAAGTAGTTCCGAATCTCTTCACGAAGCTTGTACTGCGGGAGCGGCTTCTCGATACCTGTGCTCTTGCAGTAGTCTTCGTACATTGAGTAGACGCGCTTCAGTGTGACAAAATCCGCCATCTTGAACTCGTCGTAGTAGTACTCGACGAAGTTGAAAATGATGTCGGTCTGAAGCTGCATCTCAGTCGGTCGGTAACTGTTGTAGTAGTTCTTACCCAAAGAACGATAGACGTCCAGACAATGGGCTGCAATAGCACCGAGCTCGAAATCGATCCTCGACGTTAAGGTGTTGTACTGGTTCGGGGGAATGAGAGCACCGGTCGGGAGAATATCGATCAAGCGTCGCAAGATCCCAGATTTCCCATCGGAGATCTTCACAGGCTTGTTCGTACCCATGAACAAGAGAGCATTCACCCGACCGTTGTAGCTGGGCTTGTACTTCTCGTTCATCCTGATTTCCTCGTGCGCTACGATAGAGTTCAGGAGTGTGTTGTCGTCGATGCGAGACAAATCGCCATCGTGCTGAATGGCAACCAGTGGGTTGGACTTGAAAGCCTCGGTGGCGAAGGAGTTGTTCGCCGAGCCTAATGCCTTCGCTTCGAATTTCGTCGCGTAGCCTTCGAAGAGCTTCTCCACTATAGACATGATCGTCGACTTCCCAGTACCCGGAAGGCCATAGAATACTAGGAACTTCTGTATCTTCATGGAGTCCCCAGCGACGATCGAACCAATCGCCCATTCGATCTTCCTCCTTTCTTCAACCGAGTACAGCGTTCCGACAATTTCATCCCACGAAGAACAGTCGCCATGCTCCAAAGAATACGGAAGACGACGGCTAATGTAGTCTTTCTTCTTGACTTCTTGGTTCGCGAATGTCAGATGCTCATCCAGCTGATGGAAGCTGTCGCTGACGTTTCGCAAGAACATCCGGTAGTTGATCCAGGACTTGCTGTTGTAATTCCGCATCGACCGGATGGTGACGCCGCTACCGGGGTATTCTTTCTCGGCGTACTTACGCATCTCATCGTCGAGCAGCCGACCGACGTCGTACTCGTCCGTAGACCACACGCCGGCTTCTTCGTCCCAGATGGCATAGAACGAACCACCCCGGACCATCAAGTCTTTAGATCTACCTACTACGAAATTGGGGGTTAGGACAACGCCTCCGTCTTTCTTCTCGTCAACCTGAATGGTGTAGAAGTCCATGCAACCCCCTTAGAACTCTTGAAGTAGGTATTCACTGAGCTGATACCAGATTTCTACTTGACGTTGATCGTTATCGGTGCGGTTGAGAGGGAACAGTCCTCCAAACCCATTCTTGTCATATGTCCTGAATATGACCATGTGCGTTGAATCTTCGACTTGATCAGGATCAAAATCACTTCGGTCGTGGCAACCCAGAAGCTCCAAGTTGACGATCAAATGCCAAAACCAAGACGGCCCGTCGCTACCACCTTCGAACGCGAGCCGTCTTGACAGGCCGATCAACAACTCAAGAAACGAACATCCTGTTTCCAACCAAGCAGGATCCACGTCCTTACCGGTGATGGTCATCCATTCGCGCCGAAGCTCTCTACCGTCAGCCGCGCGGTTATCGTCGTTGGGAACGAACCACACGAACTCGGTAGCAAGCAACTGTCTGAACAAATTCCAGTATGTCGTGGAGCTTCTCCGGGTCCTGACGACCTTTACCTGACTGTAGAGCCACGTCAGATATAGATCGTCAGGAGGCCCGGGAGTCACCTACCCTCGAGCCGAACGCGCTTGTGCGGCGGGACGGAGTCGTCCGTCATCCCGAGAACTTCTGCCTCGTACGAACCGAAGGAACGCACGACTTCGAAGTCCATGTGGAGTCCGGAGTTTCGGATGTGGACGACGTTCTCGTCGCTCGAGCCATCACCGAAATGGGTCTTGAACGCCGTGCCCACGACGATCTCTGAGTTGTCGATCGGCTCGTCTCGCTCACCGCAGACTTGATCACTCTTCTCGTAGTACGTCAGAGTCGCCTGCTGGTGGTCCAGCTCGTTGGTCATGAACTCATCCTGATCAATGATGACCGGACCCATGTCGGACACGTTCTGGACAATCACGCCCGGTTCTCCAGCGACGACTACCGTCTCAGGCGAGACGTACTTTTCCTCCGAGACCAGTTTGTTGTACTGGGTCCTCTGCTTTTTGACCCGGGGGTCTTCCAGATCGGGAATGAGCTCCTTGACCGCTGCTTCCGGAGTGGCATACGGCTTCTTCACGTTCGTGTAGAACTCCCGCATGTCCTTGGTTTCTTCGGTCAGACGCTCCTCGAACCGAGCCGCCAGCTTCTTCTCGGCGATCTTGTATCCGATGGCGAAACCGATACCGGCGCCCAGGATCCCGACGCCGGCCGTCTTCAGCGAGTTGTCCATCAGAGTCCACGACCGATCAGGTGGTTGACGGCACCGTCAACGTTGAAGTCGAGCAGGATGGCACCTTCACGACCGTTGACGAAGTCGCGAGCCTTCTCGTTGTTGCCATCGTAGATCCCGAAGTCGACATAGCTGTCGCCGTTCCCGTGGACCCAACCGACGACCGAGCCCGCGTAGCTGCGTTCGATACCGAGAGCGTCGTAGACGTCGTTCAGCAGAAGGTGCCCGCGGGCCAGAAGCATGTCGTTCGCGTACTGCTGCTGAGCCCGGAGGAACGCCAGGTTGTACTCGGGCTCACGCTGCCAGTTCTTCTGGGTCTCGTCGAAGAACCGCGCGTACTGGGACGGGGCACCGTCGCCGACCAACTTCTTCTTGAGTGTCTTCGTCTTGCCGTCGTCGGTGACAACCTTCTCTTCGACGATCCGCGTACCGTAGCGCATCTCGTCGTCGACGTCCTTACCGAGTTGGTCGCGGACGCGCTCCCGGTACTGGTTGAACGCCTGGTCTGTGGCAGCGTAGGCCGCGGCGAGACCGGTGTTCCGCTTGTTCAGCGTGACGTGCGAACCGGTCAGCAGACTCACCGAGATCAGCAGAAGCCCAGCGGCCGGGGCGTACAGCTTGGTGACGGCGAGAATCGTCTTGACCTTGATGACGGTCAGGTCCTTGGCGTAGGCTTTCTCGTCGTAGTGCTCACCTTCGGGGAGAAGCTCGGGGTTCCCATGGAGAACTTCGGCCTTGAGCTTCAACTCCTCGAATTCCTCGAGAACTCCGCTGAGCTTGAGCGTGGAGCGGCAGGCCAGAACGACGCCAGCAGCGCCGGCGACGATACCACCGCCGAACATGATCTGAGGCGAAGCCTTCTGCAGGTGGAGCAGTGGACGGGCGACCTTGTTGGCCACCGCGGCGGGCAGGATTTTCATCGAGATTCCTTTGGTTGAAGAAGTGTGGTTTGGATGAAGCTAGTCGATCGGTCCGGCCTTGGGAAGTTCGAGAATGTAGCCGCTGTTTCGATCGCGGAAAATCCGACAACCGTGAAGATTCGTCCATCCCCACTTCTGGTCGGTGTAACTCGACGACCTGCTGATGAGGCTGTTGAGATCCGCGATGCTGACAGTCTCGTATTCCTTCAGCAGGTCGTACATCCGTTCGAGAGTAGTCTCTGCTTCTACCCGGGTGGCGAAGAGTAAGTCGTCGACGTCATGCCCTCGTGCGACATGTACTTGACGTTCGTCGACAGAACCTGCCCGTCCGAGCGGATTGTTACCACGAACGGCGTATCGGTTGTAAGCGGTGGGTCCTCCTGCGCCTGCATTTCGCGAACCCATTCGGCGATGGCCCGGGCGAGCTTCTCCATAGATCATCCTTTCCACGCCGGAGCTTGCGGCATCGGCGATCATTTCCCTGGCTTGCGGAAGGAGAACGTCCATCAGGACGTAGTTGACGACGGTCTTGGAGTCTCCGCCGATGAAGACGTTCACGAACCGCTTCAGCAGAGATTTCTTCCGGGTCGTGACTGCGTTGGTGACGACCGACTCGATCTTCTTTTCGTCTTTGGGTTCGGAAGCCTGAGGGCGAGGCGCTTTGGCATTGCCCGGGAACTCTGTCATGACCCTCTATTCTGAGAAATGAGAAAACCTAAAGCCCGTGTTGATGGGCTTGTCGGTTTGATTGTCATTCGGCGGACTTGCGGTCTTTGATCTTGTACCAGAATTCCACCGCTTCGTCGATCATGTCGTCGGTGTACTCTCCAGCAATCTTGCCAACAGCACCGCCGATAGCAATGCTGGCGACCGGGACGGCCATCTTGTCGATGGTCTTCACGGCTTCAACGTTGTTTTCGATGATCTGTTTGACGATTGTGGAGGCACCAATTCCAATCACGAGTTTGACGGTGTTCTTCAGGACTGCAATCTTGTTCATGCATTTCTCCTTCAATGGGGTCTCATTATAGGCCATGTATTTTTTGCGAGTGAAGGGCGCATTTCCTTTGGCGTAACGCAGCTGTCGTTTAAGGTTGGCGTCTGGAATAAGGTGGAGACCCCGGCCGAGCCGCAAGTACGGCCTGGACACCTTCGCGGACCCCCTCCACTCACGGGGTTGCTACAGACCGTTCTCTTCGCGCCACCTCCAAGCCTCGTTCATCTGGGGCTGCGTCATGTCACGCATCTCTTGCGAGGTCGGCAGACGGTGCTCTTTCTGGTACGCCGGACGACCATCCTCGACTCCCGGGTCCTTGAACGGGTCGACAGCCTGCTGGTCGACGAGTTCCTTGATCTGGTTCTGCTGGCTCTCCGGGACCAGCTTGCTGAAGAACTCGACCGCGTTCTTACCCACGAAGAGCTCGAACAGAAGCGCATCGAATGCCGGCGAGTCGAGCAGCTCGCTCTGAGCCTCCGGGGTCTTGATGAACCGCTCGCCGTCCTCGGACCGGATCCCGCAGGCCAAACTCACCAGATTGCGGAGCTCGTGCAGGATGGCCAGGTTGTCGTTCGCCTTCATGATGCGTTCGACACGAGCCTTCATGTCGTCGGCACCGGCTGACAGCAGAGCGAGTTCGGCGTTGGACAGGTGGAAGTAGAAGTCCTTCTCCCGGTCCTCTCCGTCAAAACCCTTGAATTTGATGGTCTTCTTGAACACAATACTCCTTACTGACAGCGGTCGAAGCCCTTGATGGGGTCGTTGTTGTAGCCGATCATGATGGCCGGCTGGTCCTTGTAGATGGTCGTCGAGTAGTGAACGTCGAGAAGTTCATCGCTGTTCCAGCCGATGGCGTCCGAAATGCTCGTGGCGGTCAGTCCGATCAACTCGTAGAAGTCAGACAACGATGCACAGAAGTAGTTGTTGACCTTGTGATTGATCTCGTTGACGGCCTTCATGACGGCTTCCATCGTGTTGTGGAAGTAGCGTCCCGACAGTTCGTCGTAGAACAGAACGTTCGAACCTGCGATGATCAACATGTTTCCTGTCGGCGGGTTCTTCTCCATGCGATCGGTCGCCAGTTCCGCCCGCATCTTCTCTTCCTTCTGGAGTCCGAGCGTCTCCAGAACCTTCTTCTTGTAGTCCTCGCCGAGCTGCTCGGACAGTTTGAAAGCCGCTGCGAAAGCCGCTGCCCGACGTGCTCCGATCTGGTTGGCTCCTATGATTGCGGCGACGGTCACAATTCCGACAGATCCCGCCGGAATGTAAAACTTCCAAGTCTGCTTGACGTTCTCTTTCAGATCATTCATCTGATTTGGATCCGTCTCCACCAACCACGCGGATGCTTTGAAGCCACCCTTGGCGGCCAAGATGGCTGTCGTCACCGTGCCGGCAACCCCGAGGCCCGTCAGAATCCCAGGGGAATTGTCGATGACGAATTTCTCAGCTACTTTCAGAATCGTCTTTACGGTCATTCGTTCCTTCTTTCCGCATTTTTTCGATCTCGAGGTCGTATTGCTTGGTCTTGATCGATGCGTTCGCTAACGCCTTTACGGTGGCGACAAGCGTTGCGCCGATAACTATCGCCAAATAAATGGCAAATGAAAAGCCGCTCATCGCGTCATCGCGATGTTCTTGGAGAAGCCCAGGGCCGAGAACTTGAAGACCAGTTCGTTCTGATTGATCGTGAATTCCTTGGTCGGATCCTGCGACAGGACGATTTCGTCGGGCTGCTCCGTCTTGGACGAGACGACCTTACTCCCTGCGGCTTCGGCGGTTTTGAACGTACCGTGCCAGTAGAGTGCACTCGTGTCGCCACCCAGCGACAGCTGGATCTCGATGTTTTCGCCGGTGACCGTGGCGACGAAAGTGTTCTCGCCGTCCTTCGCGAACCACTGGCCCTCGAGCTGTACGAGCGGAAGAACGATGCCGGCTGCGGGGGCCGGGTTGCTCTGGGCCGTCGTGTTCTCCTGGTGAGGAGCGAAGAGGCCGACGAGCAGGATGGCCAGACCGACGAGCAGGACGATACCGATGAGAGAGGCGTTGTGAACTCGGGTACGAGTGGACATTGTTCTTTCCTTTCAGATTTTGGACAAATTAAAGAAGAGGTGATAGTCCAGCGAAAACTATCCGTTAAGCAGCTGACTTATGCTGCCACTCCGGGTGGGGGTTTCACCCACGCATTCGTGTCTCGGAATCCTTTCGGATCTCTTCTCTTCATTATAGTGCGTGTAAATCTTGCGAATTAACCGAAAATGGCAAACAAGAAACAAGCGATCATGATCCCGATGAACGGCGACAAAAACAGGAATACGATCGCTGTTTGATTTTTGAAATCGTCGACGTTGTTCTTCCGAGGATCTTCGCATCCCTTGCACATGTCGATCCCTTCAGAGAATTGACAGAACGATCCCGATAACGCACGCGGCCATCAATATCAACAGCAGCGGTAGACCGATGAAGAGGAGCACGATTTCGGCGGCAGTAAATTTTCTACGCATATCGTGCTCTTTCTTCTTCGGTCATTTCTTCCCAGACCTCACAGAAAAACTCCGGAGTAATGGGACCAAGAGCTACGTGATAATGCTGCGACACGTAGCTGTCGTACGGGCAATTTTGCACTTGAGAGTGGCTAGTTCCACAGTCTTCGCACAGCTCGACAATATATACTTGCGGATCCATCATTAGACCTCCAGAAAACCTAAAGCCCTTGCGGGGCTTGTCGGTTTGAGTTGTTTACTTCAGTTTGGCTTGTGCGGCAACAACAGCGATTTCGCAAATGGTCTTCAGTACACGGTTCGCGGCAATGGCGGCGCCGACGACGGTGATGGTCTTGATCGTGTAGTCCGTGGCGATCTTGGCGATCTGCTCGGGGTCAACGACCAAGACCTCAGGCGTGTCGGTGTCGTTCTCGGCGTCCTTGACGATTTTCATCTGGATGGAGCGGTTCTTGAGGAACATGGCTTCTCCTTAATGGGGTCTCACTATAGGCCATGTATTTTTTGCGACTAGCGTCTGCTGAACAGATACGCGCCGAGAAAGAAACCGAGTATTAGTGCAACGACGGCAAACAAAATAACTTCGAACATCTCGCCTCCGAAAACCTAAAGCCCTTGCGGGCTTGTTGGTTTGAGTGTCAGTTCTTCTGTTCGGCTTCTTCGGCGGCCTTCAGGTTCTTCTTCAGCTTGCGGTCGTACTTCACGTCTCGCACGATCACGACAGTTGCTTCAGCAACGGTGGCGACGGCGACGGCGACGTACAGACCGAAAGCGATCTTTTCCTTGAGGGTCATTTTGTTTCCTTTCAGAGTTAACGGGTCTCACTATAGGGCATGTAAATCTTGCGAGCAAAAAATTAAATCCCCGAAAACCATACGACATGTACGGGGAGGTGTACATGTCGTATGGTTCGAGGTCTCTTGGTGCGGATGATCAGGCGATCTTCTTCAGGAGTCCGAATGCTTTCGAGGCGATGATGTGCGTTCGCTCGTGCGTGAGGATGATGACGATGCCGGCGAGGTTCGCACCGATCGTCGCCCAGGTTTCCTTGCTGATTCGGTCCGTGGTTCGGAGTTCTTTCAGCTTGGTGGCCTGGGCGATGATCGACTTGTAGTCTTCGGTATAGCCGTTTTCCTCACGTGCGAGCTCAAGCAGATGCAAGAGCTGTTCGTCGTAGGCGGACTCGATCGGGTCTTCACGCTTCTTGAACATGGCGTATCCTTTCGAGGGGTCTCACTATACGCCATGTATTTTTTGCGAGTTACTCCTGATCGACTTCGCGCACCACGGTCAGATAGAGCTTGGAACCCACGTTGAAGACCGGATTTTCCTGACTGATCTTCACCGTCTTCATGTACGTACTGCCGTCAGGGTCCTGTCCGAACACGAGATCGCCGACGGACTTCGGATCGTTCTGCTTGTAGTTGCTCGCGCTCTTCCCGAGCGTCAGGCCCAGGAACGTATCGACCGCAGTGATGACGCCGGCCGTTGTCGTGGCGCCGTCCCAGTGCAGGAGCGCCCCGAGCGTGATGACCAGCGCCGCGGCGAACGGCAGCACGGCGAGTGCGATCCACTTGAGGAAGTCGTACAGTTTCGGGGGAATGATGAAGCCGGTATTGTCAGTCATTGTTACCTTCTTCCCACAGTTTTTCCAGACGGGCTACTTTCCGTCGGAGTATGGCATTTTCTTCGTGAAGAACGCGATTGTCTTCACGAAGCTGCACGTTTTCGAGTTTCAGCTCTCGGATATTTTCGCGAAGCTTCCTAGCGTTTTCTCGAACCTCTTCGAGGTCGTGTTTCTGTCTATCAAGGGTTTCGACATCCATCTGTCTAGCACGATTATAGGCTTCTGTTTCGGCTGTCGTTCTGGTATTCATCACCGAAGCAGTCGTGCTATATTCCGACGCCTTTTTCGCTGCCCTGCCGGCTAAAGCGGCCGACAACGCGCTTATTGCTCCCACGATTACCACAGGCCAGTCAGATGCGGCCATGTTCAGTCACCGCCGTTTTGTCAGGATTGAGTAGCCCAGAGATAGCCCACCACAAAAAGGCCAGAATACCCCACAGGATCGCTTGTGTGATATTTGTTGCCCAGGGCGCATGAAAGAAGAGACTACTCATTAAATATGTTGCGGCCCACCCAGACGACATGCCGGTAAGGACCATATAGCCCCACGTAGCTGTCAAGGGTGGCCATCGAGACGAAATCATTGCCATCGCGCCAGTTGTGATGAATAAGCTACCCCAGAATTGAATTGGAGCAACCTCGAGAATGACAGATAACGCTATTTCCCGCCCCCTAGAAGGGGGAGCCGTCATATACCCGATCCCGATAAGCACATACATGAATCCCACTACCATGAGGATCGTGCTGTGACGCTTCCATGGTCGAAGTCCCCACCATCGCGAGGCCTTCATAGGGAGGTCTTCTTCCAGACCCCCGCTTCCTTGATCCATGGCTCTGCCACCTTCCATACTCCGCCTACCTTCATATATGGAATTGCACGCTTCCACTCACCCGAAACGAGAACTCTAGCTCCCGCGATAAGCATTAGCGTATACGGTCCTGACCAAGGGCCCCAGCCTACAGGATTCCTTGCGCGACCCCAGAAATAATATGTACCTCCTGGCTCCAAGTTGTACACATATTCGACGTATTCACTGAACGTGATGATGTCATCGATAACGGCGCCGCTTGAATCTTGCCCATATTTGAATTCAGACTCTTCATTGTACGGACCTTCGCCACGCCACGTAAAGGGGAAGGAAATGCCAACAGAAGTCTGTGTTACGTTGTAGAATGTCGGTGGATCAGATACAGGTGGGACTTGCCACGTTGTTACTTCCCCGCGATTTGACCAACCGCTCCACCCAATCGCGTTTCGTACACGAACCCAACAGTAAATATGCTCGCCAGGACTAAGACCAGTGAGCGTGTCATCGTCCCCGCTAATTCCTGTAAAGTAGATCGGACCATTGGACGACGATCCCCAACCCAATTGATACTCAACAACTCCGGATCCACCATCATAGTTAAGATGCCACGAAACAGTGATAGTGCTCGACGAGTTCGCTTCTACAGACATAATTGTTGGAGCCTGCGGAGTAGTCGAACGTTGAATATGCGCGTAAATGGTATCGGTCGGGAATCCGACGCCAGAGCTATATAGAGTGAACGAAATATCTTGGTCGTACGTGACGTAAACGTGGTCGACATACTGCCAATTGCCGCCACGCAACATGCGGAATTTTCGAGTCCCTGATCCGCTATTATTTGCGTAAAACGAGTATTGCTGGTCGTTAGCCCAGGTCGACGGGCCTGTTTGAACGAAGAAATCAACCCAGTTTCCGTAGTCACGGATCATCAGGGTTGTGCCATGACCGATGTACTTCGTGTAATCAGTCATATTTACCTACGGCAGAATCTTGAAGTAGATGTCCCCGTCCGTACCTCCGGTGGGTTCTGCGGTTCCAGAAGTGATCCCTGCAGACGACCGGAAATTGTCCTTGCTGATGGGGACGGTAGCCTTCACACCCGCGACGTAATCGCGCGTTCGATTGAGCTCACGGGCTCCCCACTTGACTTTTCCCTCTTCTCCGGTATCAGGAACCAGGGAATATCCTGCGGCGGCCGCCGCATCGCCAATAGCCACAACAACCTCCTCTCGCTACTGGTTACTCCAGTACTCGCCGGAACCCATGTCTGCCCAGTCGACGTCGTACTTCCAAGAACGCCAGGTACCCGGAGTGATGGACGTTTTAGCAACCAACGAAGGATACGAGGCCTTGCCGGCGGCGTCGAACTTGAAGATTTGTTCTGTGACTCGCATGAAGGCTGCGCCGCCGTTATCTCCACGAACTTCTACGAGATCGCCGAGATAGTAGTCGCGCTCGTACTGGAAATCGGACTCAGGAGTGATTTCGCCATCGAAGATATTGACAGGCTTCGAATTGTTAAGTTCTTCCTGGGCAAGTCGAACCAAGTAATCGTGGATTTCGGACGGATCCGTCATGCCTTCGGGCAATTGGGATATAACGAGCACCTTAGACTTCTGGTCAAATCCCCCGGAGGAATATGCCAATTCCGGATCTGAAGCTACACCCGTAATGGTCAGTTTCTCGGGGTACCCGCCTTCTTCGGGGTTATCGTATTCGTAAACAACGATGACGATGTTGTATTCGGCTGCGTTGTCGCGATATTCCGTAGTGCTTTGAAGGTTCTGCATGTCGCTGGAGAACACGATAGGAGGATACGTCGTGTTCTCCGTGGTGCGGTCGACACCATTGTATCCTTCAAAATATAGTTTCGAAGCGTTCGGGTCTTTGTACAGACGGATGCCGAGATCGTACGCCTTGCAGACGTCTGTCACAGCAGAGTACAAATTCGCCAGCTTCTGTTCCCACAAGATACCTGCAGGAGCAGGCACGGGAATATTGCTGGCGGGATAAAGACTGCCGGGAGTGGCATGCCAGTCGTTCAGGAACGGGATATAGTCTCCGGGCGAATGAATCCATCCACTCGTCGGAATGCAGATACGCCACACCATGTCGTTGATCAGATTAAGCGGAGCCCATCCATTGAAATATGTAACAGCCAACAGCATTCCAACGTTGTCGCCGCCACCGTCTTCCTTCGAAGCCGACACACGCTGTTCAAGGATCGAAATGAGATCGAATCCCTTGATGGTTAACGTAGGGCCTTTTTCTTCATCGTCTGTTTCGCTGATGCTACGCACTCGCATGATTCGTTTGGAGTCGCGAATCATGATCATCGTGTCTTCGACGAACCTTGCACGCATCGACGGGGTGGAGAGAGCGACCAGCTGGAAGTCGCCCTTCTCCGCGTACCGTTCCGTCCAAATGAATGACTCGTACTGATATTCGTCGATGACGTCGATCTCGCGGAGCAGGGCATCCAAAATGAAGATCTCCATTACAGAGCCCCATATCTCACGACATATTCCAGAACGTATGGGATCGGGTCCCCTTCAGCATAAACCCTGAATTGGTTGAGACCCTCCACGAATTGGATCCAGCTTGACTGAGCTGAGCGTCCATACAGTACCGAGCTTGTGACGGATGCTCTCGTCCGAGTGATACCCTTGTTCCCCTTGAGGGAACTTACCACCAGAACGTCGCCAGCCAACAAGGGATCGGAGAAATCAAGCTGGTAGAGATTTCCGCCTTCATCCATGTTGTAGATGGTGAATTCGTCCAAAGCGCGGTTGACATTGAGCGTCAGAACCGTGCCGGCCTCTACGCTTCCGGGATAGTCGATCTCCGTGTTCGTACCGTCGTCGACAGTAAGGCCTTCGACAGTGACCATCTGAGTGTCGATGAAATCTGGCTGGTAACACATGACGGAAATGGTGACGTTCGGATCTTGCTCGAACATCGGAGAACTCATGTCCTCCACGACGCCTTCGATGTCCAAATATAGCCCGGACGTATCGTAGAAGCGCATCGTAATTTTGGCTTTGGGCATGAAGTATGGATACAGATCCTTGCGAAGATCTGAATAATTCTTCGGATTGAAATCCGGATCAAGATCAAGTTTGATTTTGATGTTTCTCGCGGGGCGTTTTGCAGATTGGAAAAGCTCCCCGTCACTGCCCGCATAACTGGAGGAAGTCAGCGTTGCCTTGACGGGATCCAAGCCCTCGATATCGTCGACCTGGTAAGGGCCGTCATCTTCTTCCATTGTCAGAGAGAAAACGTTGCCCCTACTGTTCGTTACATCAACTTGACTGAGCATCGTTCACTCCCTTCGTCTTCGAGATCAGGTTGTCCGTTTGGCGATAGATTTCCACCGGAGTCAAAGCCTTCGGGGAGGTGTTGGTCTGGTTGAACGTGTAGGTAGCCCCAGAAGTCGGAGCGTTCCCCTCGTCCGTACCGTCTGCGCGATTCGCTTCGAACTCGGATCCAGCGTTCTTCGCGTTACTGAGCGCACTCTTCACGTCAAACGCCGGCATGTTCAACAGATCGCCGATGCTCGCGGCGTCCTTCTTGACCTGTGACAGATCCAGAACTGGCGTAATTGTTGGATCGAAGTCGATCAAATCACTACCAAGGACCTTGCTGAGACCATCAAGAGTCTTGCCCATCGAGTCGATCATTCCTTCGCCAAGACTGGCAGCAGCATTGTCTGATTTATCGCTATTGTCGTTCAAGCTATTGACGACGCCAGCGATCATCATCTGACCGATCCAATAGAATTCCTTGGAAGGCGAGCTAATCTTGAGTGCGCCTAGAGCTGCATTCAGCATACCCTTAGCCATGTTGAACGCAGCTGCAGCTGCTCGTCCAGCGAGAGATCCGAGAGCCCTGACCGCACCATCGATCAATGCCTCGGCGAGATCGCCGCCGGCTCGAGACAGTGCTCCGCTGCTGGCGTGAACTTGCGCGGTCATTGAGTTGATGAAAGCGACAACGGCCATGGCCGCAGCCAAAGTGATCTTGGGAATAGCGTTAGTAACACCCTTGATGAAGGCGACAATGACGTCTGCACCCTTATCAATCAGATCGGGAAGTCGCCTGGCAATGCCTTCGAGAATGCCGCTAGCAATTCTGAAACCAGCGTCTACCATTTTGGGGATCGAGATGATCATTTGGTTCAAGAACTGGAACAGCAGCGAATTCAGCATCGCCAGGATCTTCGGAGTCAGCCGAACGATCGCATCAATGATTGCTTCCAGCACCGTTGTCATAGCCTCGAGCATTGCAGGGCCGGACCTAGCGATGACGGCAGCGAACGCAATGATCGCTTCGCCAATTCTTACCGCAACGTACGGAAGCGCGTCAGCAAGACCCTTGACGAGCGCCACGACTGCGACAGTTGCCCCTGTGCCAGCAGCCGCGAGGATTGTTAGTCCGATTGCGAATGCCAGAACACCGACGCCTGCGGCCAACATTGCTATGCCGAGGAGACCAATCGAAATGGCCAGGGCAGCGATGATTGGTACGATCGGACCGAGGACCAAACCAGCAATTCCGATAACAAGGAACACGCCAGCCAAAGCGGCCAGCCCAGCGGCGATGTCGCTCCAGCTCATAGCACCCAGCTGTACAAGCACGGGGGCCAGCATACTTAGAGCAACGGCCATGATCAGGATAGCTGCCGAACCGGCCAGTGTTCCTGACGCTACGACGAGAGCTGCACTAATGATGACCAGAGATGCCGCCAAGACAACCAGAGACTTAGCGATCTCAATCCAACTCATCCCGCCCATCTTCTTCATGGCATCTGCAAGAATCTCCAGCGCAGAAGCCACGATCAGAATGCCTACAGCACTCACGATCGAAGTGGGAGGAAGAAGTCCAATAGCAAGCGCGATCGCTGCAAGAGATACCGCCATGACAGTGAGACCCTTAGCGATTTCGCTCCAGGACAGACCCGACATCTTCTTGACGGCGTCGGCAATGATTTCCAGTGCTGCGGATACAACTACGACACCTGCGGCCTTCAGGAGGGATCCCGTGGGCAACAAATTCATCGCACCGGTGATCAGCCCAAGGCCTACAGCGATTGCCGCCATACCTCGACCGAGTTGTTCCCAGTTGAATTTCGTGAAATCGCCAAGCGCACTGGCCAGAATCTTCAAAGCCGTCGCCAGCAAGATGATCCCAACTCCGGAAGCGAGGCCGATTTTTCCTGCTTCGGCGAACTTGGTAAACAGCGCCAGCGACCCGAGCAGGACGGCGACGCCGGTTAAACCCTTCGCCAGACTAGCCCAATCCATTCCGCCGAGTTCTGTGACGGAGAGGACGAGAACTCGTACGGCTGCAGCCAAGAGAATCATACCAGCCCCGGCCCGAATCATACCGGGGGTAGATGTGTCTAGAGCATTCGAAGCGACAACCAGGACCCCGAGCGTTACTGCAAGACCGACCAAACCCTTTGCAAGTTCGTTCCAGTCCAATCCCGAAAGCTTTGTGACTGCGCTTGCCAGGATATCGACAGCTACGGCCAGCAAGATCAAACCGGCAGACATGACGCCGACCTTGAGTGCGCCCGTGCCTGTACTGATCTTCTCGAACACCTTGAACGCGATACCGAGCTGCGTGAACATTACAGCGATCGCCACGCCGGCTCGCGTTAGCCCAGCCGCGTCGATCTTCGAGAGACCGATGATGGCTAGAGTCAGAACCGCGATTGCAGCAGCGATAGTGAGTAGTGCCGTAGCGTTCAGGGCATTCTGCATACCCTTGAGCGCACCAGTCAGACCGTCAATAGCGTCCTTGACGCCGTCGAGGAACCCACCGTCGGCCTTGAAATCCTTGATCTTCGACAGGAACTTCTTGAAGAGCACAACAACGCCCGCGAACAAACCGGTGTTAATTGCGCCCAGGATACTGTCGAAGTCCAGCCCACCAGAGAACACTCCGGAAATGGCTGTACCGACACCCTTAGCCCAATCGACGAATGCGCGCGATGCACTACTAAGCTTCTCTCCAATCCGGTCAAGGATCTTGAGGAAGCCTTCCCACGCCGATTTCAGAGAGCCAATGACCTTCTGAGTAGGAGTTACCGACTCAGTAAAGTTGTTGAAGCTGTCAGTAACAGAGTCGATACTGCTGTCTGACCCAGAGAACAGACTTCCGAGCAGTTTCGCAAGGTTCCTGAGTAGATTGATCGGGACTTGAAGGATCTTCCCGAGTCCCTGGAAGAACTTACCGAAAGCGTCGCCACTCTTGATTGCTTCGTGCAATTGGACCAAGAAGTCGCCGATATTTCCGGTAAACTTCAGGATTCCGCCGGATCCCTTGGTAAAGCTACTAACGAGATCAAATATGAACTTCACACCAGCTTTGAGAAGCTCCCAGCCGATGCCCAAGATCGCAAAGAATCCGGCGAAAGTCCTCCGGAGGTTATTTGCGGTTTCCGATCCCAACTTCAAACTCGCCATGAAGTCTCGGAATCGAACCGTCAAGTCGTACAGTTGCTGTGCTGTTGCTGCGGGGAATATCTGCCGGAATGCCTGACTGATCGGCGTGAGGATGGATAGTAACGCGTGGAATGCGTTAGATATGCCGTCGACCAGCGCCTGGCGTCCTCCGAGATCTTTCCAGCCCTGGAGAAGATTGTTTCGAGCGTCGGCAGACTTCTGGATCATTCCGCCGAGAACATTACTGACGTCCGTGAACAAGAACTTCGCCTCATCGAAGTTACCGATTAGGATTTGCCACGTCTTCGCCCAACCCGAGCCGACACCTTCACGAAGCGTGTCGATCAGCTGTGTGAAAGTCTTGACCTTCGTGGCTGCGTCAGTTGCCGTCTTGGCCATTTCCAGAATCCCAGCAATCTGCTGCTGGTTATAACCCATCGACTTGAGCTGATCGGCCGTCAGTTCGCCAGTGAATTTACTGAGGGTCTCCGTCAGAATTTCACTGGTGAGCCAGCCCTTCTGCAAGCTGAGTCGGAATGACCCCTCGTCCTTGACGATCTTGTCGATTGCCACACCGTGAACACGGGCAGTCTCCATGAGCGAGTCCTGGAAGACCTTACCGCCCATGCCGGCGTTGACAACCGAGTTCCAGTCCTCAAGCGTGACCTTACCGGCCGAGATCGCTTGGGAAAGCTGGTACATCGCAGAAGAAGCCTGCTCGGCATTTGAGCCGGACACAGCCGCAAGGTTCGCAATACCCTTGATCGCCCTGGTAGCAACGTCGAGAGTGACGCCGGCAGCCGTGAAGGTGCCGATGTTCCGAGCCATCTCGGAGAAGTTGTAAATCGTCTGGTCGGCATAGTGATTCAGTTCGTCGAGCTTTTGGTTGACCTTCGCGAGGCCTTCCGCGCCCTTCAAACCCGTATTCGCCAGAATCGTCTGGATCGAATTCAGGTTTGTTTCATACTCGTGGAACCCCGCCATGATGGGGTCCAACGTCAGCGACTTGGCCAGCTGCGTGCCGGCGTTGACCGCTTTGTTGACGATATTCGAGAGAGCTGTGATCGCAGCGATCTGCAGCGCACTGAATTTCGCCGACAAGGAAGAGACTTGCTCTTGGGCACCGGACGTCGAGAACCGGCCCATGGCGGCGCTGGCCTCACTGAGACCCTGGCCGGCTCCCTCGAGTCGCAAAGCCGATTTGAGCTGATCGAGCTGCTTCAAGGTCGAGCTGACACCCGAACCAAACTGCGCATTATCGAATTTCATCCGAACAATGCGTTCGTCGATGCTACTCATGCAGAGGTCACCGCCTTCCATACAGTCTCTGCGATCTCGTCAAATATAGGTCGCATGGCCGGGTTGATGTAGTCTTTTCCTCCGACGTATCCGCCGGTTCCTGTGCCGTGACCATACTGAATCATCAATGCGACAGGAAAACCGTTTTCTACGTCTGTGTTCGTCCAACCGATGGTTACCGAACTAGCAGTTCTCTCGATCTTGTAGCCCCATGAACCAGAAGCAAGTCCTGAGTCTTTTGGGGTTGCTCGCGAAAGAGCTACTACGCCTTTTTGTGCGGCTCCAGACAAGATTTTGCCGACGTCTAGTTTAGACATTGCATGCAGAAACCGTTCGGTCTTGTCAAACGACCCTTCGGACGAAAAGGAAACACTCATGGATCCTCCCGGTCACAGAGGGCGGACCCAAACCCATTCGACAGACGAATTTGCATAGGCCAAGTGCTGAATTGTTTGCGACGCTCCACTGTCCTGATATCCGACAGCTTCCATGTAATCACCGACGTTCAAAGGAACTAAAGCTGTGAACTTAGCCGTCACATCGCCATGCGATGCCCCACGAGTAGAGCCAGCGCCTAGGTAATCGCCGCCACCGCCATTGAACGTGGGTTCAATGAATATCCTCGAAAAGGTCGTACCTGTGACACAGATCTGAATCCGAACGTCGTACCAACCGGCTCGCCGACAATAACACTTCGAATTCGCCGCAGAACTCCATTGCTCGTTGGCACCGAGAGTGTCCACATTGTTCGAATATGCATGAGTCGGTGCGTCTGCCGCATCTAGACGAAGCGTAATGAAGCCGGTGTCGGTTAAAGTGTTACTAGCGCCCGTCAGAATGAGCCTCTTCAGCAACGGAGGAGGACTGAGAGTCACATGCGAAACTCGCCACGTATCAGTAGCAGTCTTGATCAGACGAACTGAACTACCACCGCCATAAACAGGAACGCTACCGTTGATAGTAACACCCCCGCCGGGGGTCAGAATAACCGGACCTTTGTCGCCAGACAAGATATCCACGAACGAACCAACCGGAATGGCCACGGAAGAGTTCGGAGGAATCGTACCGGCGATATTTGTCGCATAAGATGAGCTGTTGGCAACGATCAGCTTACCGACGTCGGTCAAGGCAAGCGTGAACGCCGCCGTCACCGTCCTGCTGATGACCGAACTGGTCAACTGAGAAAGGTTCACGGCGTCATCGACAGCAGTACCCGCTACGACCTTAGCTCGCCCATCAGACAGACGCTTTACTACCTTGTCGGCGGTAGCCGCAGTGGTAGCGTCTCCAACCTGAAGGAATCCCGCGGAACTGATTCCGTCCAAAAGCTCGGAGTCTGCGGCTTTACCTAGAATGGGCAGGTAATGCGAGTCGAACGCGGGATCCAGTGCGTTCCAGCCGTTGGACCCGTCGCCGACCTTGATAATACCTGTGTCGGTGGTTACGCCGAGCTCGCCGGCATCCAAGACATAGTTCGACGTGGCCCAAGTAGCCGCGGTGGCACGCCGCTGCTGCATTCGTGTGCCTACTGCCATTACAGCGCACCTCCATCGATAGTATCTATGACTGATGTGGCGGGTGTTCCCGCATCGTAGGTGACGAAGACCGGAGTGTATGGGGATCCTGCGTCGTAGATGGAATCTTCGAAAGAGTCGAACAGGAACATCAACTCTCCCGGCGTGGGAAGAGCGGGGTCCGTCGTGTCGGTTCCGTAAAGAAGGTCTTCGACATCCCGTAGAAGTTCCAGAGGAACATCGCGAGAATCGATGATGAAATGCGTCGTCGGCTTGTATCCGATGGTCTCTGCAGGACGAGATGTAACTTTCCAGTTGAACGTTGACGGCTCACTTTGATCGGTCAAAGTCTTGTAGCCGTGATCCGAAGGTTCTGCTTTCAGATTGTACAAGACGTGAATTTTGTAGCCGAGAGAAAGACCGGCGACATCATTACCGACGAGAGAACGGTACACCAGTCCGAAAGTCTTGCGCCTCTGCTGAGTGATCCGAAGACCGTTGTCCGTTCGGTATGTACCGTCGCATCGTTCAAACTCAAGGGGATACGTGTAGGCTTCAATCGACGCTTCGAAGTCTTCAGGGGCGGAACGATTGCTGATCTTGATTCCGTCTCGGTACTTAGGTTTTGCTTCCCCACCAGACTGACCTTGATTGACACTTACGAGACCAGACCAAGGAACACCAGGACTTCCGCCGACATACAGAACACCCCGATCGATCCCGGCCTCGAAGATACGATCTCCAACAGTAGACCAACTGATTCTCGTCATCGCACCTCCCTTAGCCTCTAGTAGCGTGTTGAGCGAGCCTTGATCTGTTCAGATTCTTTCGTTCAGAAGGGCTCATCTTCTTTTTCGGGCTATTCTTCAACGTGACAACTCGAATTAGTGTCAATAGACGATTCAGATGCCAGTGCTCGAACTCGACTGGAATGTTCATCGAAATCATCCAGTAGTAAATCAGCTCCGAGGTCTTAACTTCTCTGTCCTGCGGAGCATTGGGATCATTGTGTAACTTGGTCGCGGACATGTCAGCCGTGATATACGCCTGAACTTCTTGGATATGGTTCTCAACGAGTTTGTGGAAAACTCCCGAAGGAAGATCGTCGTTGACGATCATCATTTCGAGGTAGGAAATTGTTTGTTTCTGAGTCTTCTCCTTCTTTCCTAAGAAAGCTTCTTCCCAGACAGACTCCCATTTTGACACCGAGACAAGAGAATGCTCGAGCATGACTCGGAACGTTTTGGGTTCGACGAACTTTTCGATCTTTTCGTCGTAAGACTCTTCCAAAACAACGTCTATCTCAAGCATTCTCTTGCCTCCTGTCAGGTTTAGACGTAGTCGTAGAACCAGTCGGTGTCGATGACATCCGGGAAGTGGTAACCGGGTTCCGGGTACGCCACGACGATCGTGTCAACGGTGATGACCAGAGCGCCAGCCGCGACAGTGTCACCGTTGACGGTGTAGCGAACGCCGGTGATCGCCGGGATGGTGATCGTGTGGGTTCCGGAGTTGTAGGCGGGCGCCGTCGGCGTCGCCAGAGTGGTGGTAGCAGTCAGCATCGCGATGACGTCGGCCGGCAGCGGCATGGAAGGATCGTTCGACGGATCCCCGTACAGCTGCGTCTCCAGCGTGGCCAGCCTCGTCGGATCGACCTTCGTGCTGTTGATCGTGATGCTGGCCGTGGGCTTGTACTCGACACTGCCCACCGTACCGACCTGGACCGGGTTGGTGGTCAGCTCCCACGAGAACGTGATGGCCTCAGGGGAGTCGTTGATGGTCGCGTACGCCTTCTCCGACGGTGCGGCCAGGCAGCCGTAGACCAGGTGCAGCTTGTAGCCGTAGTCCGCGGCCTGAACGTCGTTGCCCAGACGAGTGCGGTAGCAGATACCGAACGGCAGACGATTCTGCTGACCGACGCTGACGCCAGGAGTCGGCGTTGCGTTGCCATCGTACTTCTCGAACTCCACCGGATAGGTGAAGGCTTCGACCGTGGCGCCGAACTGCTCGATGGAGACGAGGTTCAGGTACTTGATGTTGTCGGCGTACTGGGGGCTCGCTTCGGCACCCGACGGCGACTCGGTGACGGTAGTCAGACCGTTCCAGGCCACGCCGGTCGAGTACTCGCCGGCTTCGTCGATCTCGTACAGGACGCCGTGGTCGACGCCAGTTTCGTACGTTCGCTCGCCCGTCTGGTCCCACGTGAGCTTCGTCATTCGTGAGTTCCTCTCAGAAGTAGATGTTGAACACGTCGTGGTTCAGGTTGTCGACGGCGAAGTGCCGCTCGTGAGTACACATCGGAAGAGCGGCGAGCGCTTCGAATATGACGTCGTCTGGATTTTTGGCGATCAAAGTCATGCTATAGCGTTTTGTTACGGTGTACGGTATATCGTCCGCGAATCTTGTGTCTGCTCGATCGCGTTCGTAAACAATGCACGGGTAAGCCATCTGACGATTGGAAGGAGGCTGGAAATACACATTGTCCGCGATAGTGTTGAGGATCGCGTCCAAATCAAGGCGTTGGCCCATTGTATACTCCTCCCAGTTGAAGAATGAGGCGGGGGTGCTCCTGGTCGACAACAGTCACTTCCCAGAGCGCCCCCGCCCATTCCACGTACCGGATGGCCCGGACATTTTCGTTCGCGTACGAGTCGGACACGATCGAAACTGAGGTAGAGGTGGTGAGATTTTTGTTGACCTTCTCACCGTCTTGCAGCCTCCGGAAGTCCCGAATAACGTCACCGAAATATTCCTTCTCGGTGATTACCGTATCCCAGACACTTCCACCCTTGTCGACGTCTTGGCCGTACCCAACTTTCCCGAAAAAGCGTGCCATCCTGACCCCTTACGCGTCGCGGGTGAAGGTCCAGTCCGCGTCGAAGTTGTGCGGGAAGTAGTACGTCGCGTTCGGGACTGCCACGACCGAGATCGAAGCACCCGCCGCGATTGCGGTCTGCGCGCCCGGGGAAAGGGTCGCACTGGTTGCCTGGTTCTTGTACGTGACGCCCGTGACAGTCGGGATCGTCAGAACGCCCGTGGTCGTGTTGAACGTCGGGACGGTCGGAGTGGCCGGCGTGCCCGCACCACGGACGATGACCTGGGCCCGCTTCGGCGACGTGAGAGCGCCGGAGATGCGGGTTTCGATCAGGTACTTCCACTGGTTGTAGTCGATGTCGAAGTCGTCGAACTTGGTGATCTCGCCACCGGCAGTGGAGCCGACCGAGTAGTCACCCATGTTGACGATGATCATCTGGATCTCGGCGCCGTCGCGCATGGCACCTTCGAGAACCTCGACCTCGATGATCTCCGAGACGTTCAGAGCGGCGGCGAGCTCGGCCTTGGTGTTGTAGTAGCGCCGACCGAGAGTGTCCTTCTCGAGCAACATGTCGATCATGACGCCGTTGGTCATGTAGGCCTTCGGAGCGGTGCCCTTGTAGTTGTTGCGGCCACGGAGCACCGCCTCGATCAGCGCACTCGGGCTGACGTTGGCCGGCACGATGACCACGTCAGTGTAGAAGGCGTCGTCGTACGCGATCGGACGGATCTTGGTCTCGTCGATCTTGTCGTCGTCGTCGACCTCGCGACCGTCGCCGATCAGGATCGCCCGAGCGAGCTCCTCGCGGAGCATGAAGTACATCTCGACCCAGAGCCACGACACGACGTCGAAGTCCGTGATGTCGACAATGTCGTCGCGATCGAGCTTCTGCTTCTTGTAGATGGTCTTCGGGGTCGTATCGCGCCGAGCGATCGCGAAGAACTGTTCCTTCTTCAGGTTGCCCTTGATGTAACCCTTGGCTCGGGCCTCGTCGTGCGTCAGGTCCGCGGTGAGCGACTTGATCCGGGAGAACGGCAGCTTGCGGGTGCCGGCGAGAACGCCCTCCACCCACTCCATGCGCCGAGTGATCCACTCGGGACGAGTGTCGAGAGCCCGCGCCTCCGGGAAGAGCATCTCGATGTTCGTGATGCCGTAGTCACCCTCAGCGTGCTCCAGGATGTCGCTGGCGGCGTCACGGAAAGTACTTCCTTCTGCCATCCGCTTGAAGACGTCGCCAGCCAGTTTCTTGACCTGCGAGTGGGACAGGGTGGCGCCCACACCAGTCCCCGAACCTTCCGGCTTGTTCTGCTCGAAGACGTTGCGCGTCATCTTGTCTTTCTCCTTGTGCTCGAGGTCCGAGTCGCCCTCGGTCTCCTTGTTGTCTTCGTCCTTGCCCTCGACGACCGTTTCCGTTTCGTTCTCGTCGGAAGACGAGTGCGCCACGGTCTTGTCCGCGAGAGCCTTCGAAACCATGACCTCGACCAGCTCTTTCTGCTGCTCGTTCAGAGTGTCGTAGACGTCCTGGTAGGTCGTGCCGTCGGCGTGTTCGAGGCTAAGACCTGTGTGGATGATGGCTTCATCATCGAGAACTTCGACTTCGCCGTCGCTGTGCTTGATGTTGACGAAATCGATCAGGGCACCCTTGTTGGCGCCCTTCAGCACGAGACTGACCTCACAGATCTCACCGTGAAGAACTTCCTTCTTCTTGTTCTCCTTGAGCTGATTGGCGTAGATCGACAGAAACTTGATGTCGCCGTGTTCCACCAACTGCTTGGAGTTCTTCGCCGACGGCGTCTCGTTGAAGTAACAGTACGCGTAGGTACCGTCGTTCTCTCGATGCTCCAGCTTCACGAACCCGAGGACGTTGTCCGGACTGTCGTGCATGTGGTGCCAGACGAGAGGAATTTCTTTCCCGTCCATGTGCGCGAATGCTGCGGACGTGATCGTTCGCCCGTCCGAGCACTTGAGACCGACCTTGGTTGCGTAACCACCGAAATCATGCTCGATTACGGTCTTCGTCACGGTCGTCTCCTTTCATGTTCAGAGCGAGTTCACGCTCACGGCTCTAGCTGCGGTTGTGTTGCGGGCACTCGAACGGAGGGAACCTTGATCGGAGGGGTTCTTCCCAGCTCACTTTCAGGCATGTTGCTGTTTCGAAGCTCGTCGGCCTTCTTGTCTTTAGACGGGCCATACCCAATACCCTGGCGAATCTCGTTCGACGAGAGAATTTCGTTTCGAGTGAACTTGTCGGCGATCTCGGCCAACTGATCCACCGGGATGTTGGCGAAGGGATCGCGGAAGGCCATAACATCCTGACCCTGGCTACGAGCAGTCTTGGTAAGGAAGGCCCTACGCATTGCTTCAACAACGGACTGAACAATCGGCTTGATCGTTCGGTTGTAGTAGTTCTGCATGACTTTCGAGTCTGCGGTACCGTCCATGACTTCTTTGGTAATGCCCAGTTGGCTGTACAGAAGCTCAGTCAAGTACTCAACCTGCTTCAGAAGATTATTTTCCGACGGTCGATTCAACTGAGTGATCTTCTCGGTACCATCGGTATATGCGATACCGTACTGGCTACCTTTCAGCTGGAACTCGATATCTTTCCGACGTTGCTCTGCTTGGGCCCGTCGGCTCTCCGACTTGATGACGTACGGCAACTGGATGATCATATCCAGCTTGCCAGAGCTGGACTGTTCATCCACAGCATCCAGAAGACTCAACTTCCGAATCAGACGCTGAAGCGTCGAGCTCGGCTCGTTCATCACGGCGTAGAGAGGGTTCTCCACAATTGCTGTGAAGCTCTTGGCTACAACGACGTCCTCGCGCCGGGCGATTTTATCGTTGTAGAGATGAACACCGACGTATTCTGGTTCCCACTTGACAATCTTGCCGACACGCATCGTTTGAATATCGAAGTTACCCGAATCGTTCGGGTTCTTTGACGCATCGACCGGGACGATTGCGATAACGCCTTCGTCGAACAGCGTCTGTATCATGTCTTGCCGAAAATGCCGTGCTGCCTGATCAATATTGGCTTCAACGGTGAGACAGTTGTTCAGACCGCTCTTGATGTCTTCGGAATATCGCCCTTGTTCATCGAGACGAACGTGTTTGATCACAAGATCGGCCACGTCAATCGCAATACGATTGTAAATGGACTGAATGATCGTGCGATCGTTGCCTGTCCTGAACCGAGTTCGATCAGGACGAGTTCCGTATGACGTTCCTACTGTGTGAAACGGATTGCGTTGGTCCAGATTGACGAATGCGTTCCAGCCGTGCGAAAGCGCGTTCTTCAAACGTTCTCGGATGCTCACCCACTACCTCCTCTCGTCACTCGAACGCCTCCTTGTTGGCTTTGTAAGCTACGTAAGCGTCCATCATGGCCGCGACGTTGTCGATTTTTTCTTCGGATCGCTTCTTCAGGAGTTTCCGGTTGCCGTTCGTGTCTTCGAGAGTGATAGCATTGCCCATAGTGAAGGTCATCAAAGCCTCGTCAAATATGAGCAGTCGTTCTTCGGCAAGTTTCTTCAATTCCCCAAGAGGAACCGACTCAGTCCTTGCTCCCTGTGGAACTTTCTCAATTCCGAACGGCCCATTCTCCTGTTCCCAACGCGTCACAAACTCTTTCGCGTTGTACGGGTCGAATCCAAAGGCTCGAACATCGTACCGGAGCTCTTGAATATGCCGATCGAGATCATCGTAGACTTCCATCATGTCGAGGACAGTACCTTCCATGATATGCAGGCTGCCCTCTTGTCTGAACTCATCGTACTTATAGCGCAGAGCGCCCGGGAGTTTCATCAGCGTTTGGGTAGTGATGTAACTTCGCGTTTTGATTCCGTATCGACCACGAGAGAGCGGGAATAAGAACGTGAACGCGCAGAAGTCGTCACCCTGAGAAAGGTCTGCGCCGAGGGCGCATGGCATTTCCCAGAAACGCGTGGCGGGATGTGAAACGGTGTCCTCGTAGGTGAAGAAGTAGGTGTATCCCTCCATGGGAATACCAAACCGCTTCGCCAAAATATCGTTCCGTGCAGCGGGAGCCTTTTCGGCTCGTTCGACGTCAAGCTGGTAAGTTTCGTATGTGACCGTTTGACCGATGTTGGGCTGAGCCTTGACCCACATCTCGGGGTCGCCGACCTCTGCGAGATCGTCCAGCTTGTAATGCCAGATCGACACGTGGGGAGCGAGATACTCGCCCTTCAGAATCTCGGCCAGCTCCATTTTCATCGTATCGCCAGAACCGTTTCGCACAGTTCCTTCTGAACTGATAGCAACGATCAACCAGTCGTCATCTGTAAGTTTCGAAGCACCCTGTTCGATAGCACCAATCACGTCTTCACGAAGGTCGCCGGAAAGCCACTCGTCGACGGTGGACACCAACGGTCGCAGACCCTGCAGTTTAGCGATTGACATCGGACGGATCTCGAGAAGACTTCCCGTGAGGAAGTTCTCAATACCCTTCTTCGTTGCCGCAAGCTTCTGACGCAGAAAACGGTTTCCTGTTGTATTCTGCATCGAACCCATAGTCAAGAATTTGAACAGAGGACCTTTAGCTCGCGTGATGGCAGTTCGAAATGGCGACAGTACTTCTTCGGCCTGCTTCATTGTTGGAGCTGTCGTGATTTGATGCGTTGTGGCTGTGTGTACAGTCAAGAAATATGCTTGAATACACTGCGCGTACATGGACTTGGCCGCACCACGAGCAACGATCAGAAACTGCTTGTTTGTCAGCCTCTTTTTGATCGTCTTTGTTACGTACGAGCCACCCTTGCCGTCTTCGTTCGGCGTCCACACAGATCGATCGACGAAGTAGTACCAGCCGAATATCTGCTCTGCCCACAACTTGAACGTGGGGAGCAGACGCAAGTCGCTGCCATCCGTAAGTGTGAGTTCGCCTTCGCAATACAAAACGAACCCGTTGATCGCTTTGTCGTCGTAGTAAATGTTCGGGTTCGCGATGAGATCATCGATCCGGTTCATCTCCGCAGAGATCTCACGGTTTACCGGAATATCGCCCCGGAGGACTGCGTCCCGAAATTGACCGTAGTAATACGGAGTTGCCGTATTCGACAATGCCATCGTTCACCTCCTAGTAGTCGAATTCGCTCAGAGAGAAGATCATCTTGTTATCGCCCCAACAAACCGCGAGGCGATCGAAGTAGATTGAAGCGGGTAGCGTGTTTCGACGTCGCTGGTTGTAACTGACTTCGTCAGGGTTGACAAGCGGATCGTCTTGCGCGTACGCGGAGCCAGCGGGGCCAATCGTGGCGTGAGGAAGGTAGTTGTTTCTGAACTCGCTCTTGTCCCAGCGAGCTGCCACTGAGTTATAAGCGACCAAAAGCTGAGGGGTCGGGAACAACATAAGTGCGTCGACTTCTTCGCCGGCATCGCCAAGTGTTTCGACACCGACGACGCTCAACGAAAACGACTTGACGATCCGAGCCGCGGAGATAGCGTCCTTGGCCATCTCATTGAACTCTGAGTCAGGTCGATCCTCGATCTTACCGGCGTAGACGAGTGTCATATGCGGGAAATCTTGCTTACACCACGAACCATTCGTCGGAAGGAACGCGATCATCGCTGTGTCGCTCATGCTGCTCCTCCCGTTACGACCTTCTTGGCGACCGTGGTAGCAACCTTCTTGGCGAGCTGCTGCTGGACCTCACGCTTACCAATCTCCAACAGAGCAGAAGAAACCCATCGCGTGACGGCCGACTTCTGGTTAACACTGAGACGCTTGAAATCCTGCTCGAGCTGCATTCGACGAATAGCTGCCTGCAGTTCGTTGTTCGAGACTGTATGGACGCCTTTTTTCTTGGCTGTTGTCCGCGTTGATGTTGCCTGAGCGGAATCGCCGGATGCCGGGTTCTTCCGCTTGCCCCACTTCATACCCTTTACGCCGAAGTGTTCGAGCACGTCGTCGACGTCCATGTGCTTCACCTCCGTTCCGAGATTATCGATCAGCAACGTGCCAAGTTCCTCGGCGAAATCTTCTTCCCACCGATCGAGATTTTGTTCGGCATGCTTGAGCTTCGCCACGTTCATTGCCATTGGAGTGAGGCCACCCCAAATATCACTCTTGTCACCTTGGACCGGGCCATCATCCTTAAACCCCAGCTTCTCGTAGATATGACGAGCGTCCGGAGCGTTCCCAGGAACTTCGAGTGTTAACTTCTTGATGCCTTCATTCTGTGCGTACTTGACCACACCCTTCATCGCTGCCGAAGCATACCCCTTGCCGCGGTACTTAGGCTTGACAGTGACGAAGTTCAAATACAGCTCGTCTTTCGACGTACGATTGAAAGAACCGAATCCAACTTTCGAGCCGTCTTTGTCTTTGAAATCGAAGACTTTGAACGAGTCGATGTCGTATTTCGGATTGACTTTCTTGATTGTCCTTGCAATAGCGGACGGAGGCTTCTGGTAGATCGAGACGGAATCGCCACTCTTAAACTTGTGAGTCAGAACAAGCTTCGGTTGTGGTTTCCTACTAATCTTCCCGTTGGACGTCTTCCTTACGCCCCACTTCATGCCCTTGACGCCGTGGTGAGCAAGGAATTCTTCGGTATAGGTCATCGGTTACCTCCTCTCAGCGAGATACGACCCATTCAGTTCCGTCATACCCAGCCATCGAGGCAGGTACCCACAAACTGCCGTTCCAAACCTTTGTTTGGTGCTTGATCCAATCCGTACCGTTCCAAACCTTGGGCATTCCGCTTGGACCGGCCACAATTGGGGTGTTCATCCAATCGACAACTTCCAGATTGGACAACGTTCCAGACAGAATTCTTACCCCCGTAAAAGCAACACTCGCGGAGGAATCGCTGTCCGCCATGTTCGAATCTTTTCCACTGACCCACGGAAAGTCTTCCCAAGACACGGCGCCTGATCCAAACCTCGACGCTTCTTGAATCAGAATGCCGTCAATGAACCAAGCGTACCTGTCATCCGAGTCCACGTTACAAATATGGTGCCATCCGAGATCCAGGAATTCCCCACCTGATTCTCGGAAAGCTAACTGGTCCCGCCATCGAGACATGGTAAAGACACTGTTGTCGCTAGCGTCGATCGAATGCCTTGTTGAATCCGATGCTCGGGTTTTATGAATGAGCTGAGTGAAATTCGAGTGCGACGAAAATAACTTTGCCCAAAGCATGGTGACAATTCCACCGGCGGAAGCGACCGGCTCCAGGCCAGCTCGTCCGTATGTGATCGTTTGGCCCGCGCCGGAAAAACGAACACCTCGAGTGCCTGGAGCCGGTCCATCGACGAACGAGGGGGAGAAGTTCGCCGACGCTGTGATTCCGTTTCCGGAAGTGTCATCAAGATTGTCGAGAAAGCCCCATTCCCCTAAGAGGACATGGCTCATGAGCTTGTGTCGATCCAGACATCCCCGACAGCTGGCGAAGAAGGCGCTGAAGAAGAGACAGAAATAGAAGGACCGGTATAGTCAGTTCCATCGGCGCCAGCAGCACCTGTGTCTCCGGTATCGCCCTTGTCGCCTTTCGCTCCCGGAGCGCCGCCAGCACCGACATTCCCCTGAATGCCTTGCGGGCCGACGTCTCCGGTATCTCCCTTGTCGCCTTTGAGGAACAGAAGCCAATCATCGACAGTACCGACGAATCCGTTGTCGACCGCCAGATCGTAAGCTGAAGCACCGTCAATACCATTGATGCCATCCAGCCCATTAGATCCGTCGGTACCGTCAATCCCGGGCTCGCCTTGCGGACCGGGAGCTCCTTCGCCACTCAGGTAACTGAGCTGCGACCAATGCTTGACCCCATCGCCAATCTTGAGTTTCATGACGTCGAGATTGACGCCAGGCTCTCCGGATTTTAGGATGGGATCTGTCGCTAGCCACTCAATGGTGGTTCCGCGTCGAAACCTGAACGTGATCACGGACCACCACCATCAAGGATCGAACCTTGCAACGGCCGGAGGGTCTCGGGGTCGACCCATTCCGTGTCTTCTCGCTGAACGTTCATCCGCCACTCGAGCTGTTCGATCTGCTTCTCGATCGCGGTCGTGTGGAAACCGGTCGAAGGAGGATCGAACAACAGTCGGACTCGAAGAAACACGTAGGTCTTGATGTGGTTCAGCCGAGGGTCGCTTCCAAGGAAGGCGTCCCAGGTCGGGGTCTCGTCTTCGATCATGAAGCCGTTGACTGGCCCCACACCCAACTGGTTCAGCGTGCTGAAAGCCGAGTTGATGTGCATGATGACGTCCTGGTCGAAGGCCTCGTAATTTTCAGCGAGGTTCAGCGACTTCTTCGTACTGGTGAGAATGCTGGCGATCACTGGTCACCTCCCTTGAAAGCTACCATTTTGACTGCTTTAGTCGGACAGTCGCTTGACCTCGGCTCGTACCGCCGCGAAGTTCCAGCCGGCGCCTTCGAGAAGACGTTGGCATTCCTTCTCGTCGTCCCCGTAGTGCCCGTCGATGACCTGCTGAGCGATCTCGGTGATCGAAGACCGGTAGGCTGCCGGGGCGCCAGCACCGACTCGTTTGTTGACGGCCAGTTGGACCTTAGCGTAGTCGAGGCCCTCGTCTTCGAGACGGGTCTTCCGATCGTCACCGGTCCCCCATTGACCCGCAAGGACCTCGTTGACGATCCGGTCGTTGTTCGTGGGCGAGGTCGCAGAACGCTTGGCCGTCGTCTTGGCGGCACGCTGCGAGGGTTTGGTTGGCATGTTCTGTCGCCTTTCAGAATTGCTTACGGGCGGGAAGCCGTGATGGCTTCGATCAGACCATCGATCTTTTCGATCAGCGTGTCCAACTTCTCGTTCGTTTCCTCGCTCTTGGTCTGCAGGTCGACACCGGAGTTGCGCAACTGCGAAATGAGGTCTGCGAAGTTACTGCCGGCGAAACGCACTTCGTCGCTGGAGAGGTACCGATACAGTGCCTTGAAGAAGGCGGCTTCTGTCGCGTCTTGGACTTCCTGCTTGGTGGCCATGTCGATCCAATCTGTCTGCGAGTTGAGGATGTTGAGCGCAGAAGCACAGCGTGCTTCACTAGCGACGATTTCGAAATGCATACCGTCCTTGCGGCCGGTGTAGTCTCCACCCCAGCGAACACATCCATTGGTGCGACCGATGATTGAGTGAATCGCGCCAATCTTCGCGTTGGAAAAGTTCGCCGGCGGTTCGGTGGCAAGCGGGTGCGATGTCGCATTGAGGTCGATCGCTGTACCAGACGCGTGATTCGACAAAACGGTGCCGCCACGGATTGGTCGCTCGGCGTACCCCCAATCATCGAGGATGCCCTGCTCGATGTCCTCGACCAGCTTGTCGAACTGCGATGCGACCCACAACAGCAGATCGCCGGCGGGACCTTTGCGAACGGTCAGCTTGCGTGTGGTACCGGGCACGAGTCGACTGGACACCAGTGCCGCGTTGTTGGCCGGATAGCCATTCTGACTGTTGACCATTACTGATCCTTACCAGAGCTTCGTGTCACCAGGTCTCCTCGGTTCGTACGGCTTCGGAAGAAGACTCGCATCCCCGAAGTGAATCGCGTTGTGCGTATCGTGCGTAGTGCAAATCAGAAACTCAAGATCGAGTGCGTGCCGAGTTCCGTGAGTGATGTCCTCTTCTGTGAGAGGGTTCATGTGATGGACAATCAACTTATGGTGAATATCGTAACCGTCCACGCCGAGATCACACGCTTGGTCTCGAAGAATTGCTTTCTGACGAAGCTGACGCCATTCGCGAGAGGTGTAGAACTGTTGGTTAACCCAACGGTTGAATCCGAACGTCTCGCAACCAACGTCGCCTCTCAACGAGAGGTATTCGAATCTTTCTTCGAATGTTTCGAACTGAACAAGCTCCGAATACGACCTACTCCTGGTAGTCATCGTGCTCAGGACCTTGTTCCGGATCATCCAGGCCTGCATAGCCTCGCATAGCATTGAACGCATCTCGAACAAGCTCTTCAGTCCGCATCTCAGAAGCCATGTGCTCTTCCTTGATCTTCATGAGAGTTACTTCGCCCTTCAAACGCTCTTGTTCCAAGCGTTCTCTGGACGAACCAAGCTTCAAATAATGTGTGATCACCTGAGCCGAGGCTTCGCCGCTTCGAAGTTGCTTTTCAGCGAGGTCTGTAGCAGCTTCGATGAGCTGGTTCTCTCGATCGTCAGGAGTTCTTGCCGGGGGACGAGGAGTTCCACTTGTGTTCGAACCGCTTACGCGGTGGGTAACCATACTTCAGACCTCCTTTCAAGTTACTTCTAGAGGCCTCCGGGGCAAAACATTGAGGGGAAAATTCCCCCGGGGCATTTTTGGGG
>Ga0184628_10000112_pt1 | contig 45002 bp, 40 predicted proteins | sample PLM4_5_b1_FD_133149 | JGI IMG/M metagenome (GOLD analysis project Ga0184628, IMG submission 133149) | Groundwater sediment microbial communities from an aquifer in East River, Colorado, USA - PLM4_5_b1 | ecosystem: Environmental > Terrestrial > Soil > Riparian zone | place: USA: East River...
CCGCCGCGCGAAGAATAAAGTCACCGAAGGTTGCCTCGGCGACGGCAGCGCCTTGGCCGACAAGACGGCAGACGAACGCTCGCTTTCCGCCGTTCTCGAAAAAGCCGTTGGCCGCGTATGGCAAAAATTTGCTGTCGCCGAACACATCGCCAAACCAGCGCTGGAAATCCTTGTAACTGGTTACCATTCGCGGAGTGATGGATCCGCGTTCAGCCTCGCCAAGCAGTGCAGCGGTACTCGTGGGCACTCCTTCGATGGGTCGCGGTCCGCGCTCTATTTCTTCGATGTAAACACCGGGATGTAAATATTCAGCCATGCTGGTTCTCCGTGTCTGGCGTCAACGCCTTTGAGATTGGTTAGGGTGATTGTCGCGAGGCTCACAGTCTCGGCAATCGATGACTGCGGGCATCGCTCCTAGGGCGTCCTTTTCGAAAGTTCCGGGTTTGTCCGGCGACCCAATGACTGTTTCGAGTTGAGTTTTACGGCGCGTAATTTCCGCATCGCGCTTCTGGTACGCGGCCCTGGCTTCGGCAACCGCCTTTTCTGCGGACCACCAGCGTTGCTCCACCAGACAACAGACCACCGTGTAGTAATCCTTGGGATCAATCAGGTAAGGCAAAGGCGCACCCATGACGCGCTGGCGAAGGCTGAGTTCGCCGGTATCGGGACCGCAGCAGACATCAGGTTTTCCCTGATCGCACAAACAGAAGTCGGTAAATTCCTTCGAGATGTTTGTGCTCCAATTGGAGCCTTTGGGCGGTGCGATTGCGAGATGCCTTGGAACCAGCTTCAGTAACAGGTCAAAGAGGATCTTCGAGGTTTCGGTTACGAAGGATTTCGCTTCGAGTGCCTTGATAAGCGCCAGATTTGCATCAAGAGTTTCGTTGATCTTCTTGCCGGGCTTCCCCATCCAAACGTTCAGAACACTCTTGATGCGCTTTAGCGTCCGATCCTTCGTGTCGAGATCCCGCTCATGCCAGTATCGAAGATCATAAAGGTTGTGAACATCGGTATAAAGAGTCCCGTCTCCGTACAACCACTGTTCTGCGTAACGCAGTTCATACAGCAGCGGGCACACGTAGCATTCAAAGATGCATTCCCAGCACGGCACTTCGCACTTCAGCCGATCGAGGAGTCTGACGATCCGTTCGTCTTCCTCAACCCAGCGCTTTACAGCATTGTCGTAGTTTTCTCGGGTGTAGTCCTTGCTCGAATCCATCGCCTTCGTCAGCAGGTCGGTGAGCTCCTTCTTCAGAGCGGTCGCTTTGTCACCGACCGCCATCTGCTGCGTCTGTTCGTCGATGAGTTTCTCGAGGCAATTGGAGTTGTTACCCGGAGGATGCGGGCAATTGCAATGCCTGGGCGGATCATCGCACTTCCTGGGCGGTTCAAGTGTCGGCGGTGTCGGCGAAGGGAGAGGCTCGCATTTTCCTCCGGGCGGGTTCGGTTGATCGGCTGGATATTCTGGAGGATCGCAATCGTGTCCGGAAGGCTTCCGTGTGTAGTCAGTCATGAAATTGGTCTCCTAAGTGGCGAACTCATAGGTGCATTTGATCCCAGGCAAAAACCAGATCGTTGGGGTCCTGTGAAAATGTGGCGGGCTCGGAGATGTGGCCTTGCAACATTTTCAAATCCGTGGAAACGCGCGGCGCAAGCGTGCCGCGCCGCGCGCACAATCGAACAGTGAAGGCTCCGGAATCCAGTTTCGGAGCATCCGTGGGAGCGAATCGAAGTACAGCTGCGAAGTCTCCGCTGTTTTCCGTGCGGGAGATCGTCGGTGCGTCTTTCCAGTTTCCGTCCTGATCCAACCACTGCAGGTTCACGAAGGCATCTCGGACGGGATCGCGATGCCGCGGAGCAGGCTCTTCAATCAAAGTGCCGCGGAGCGCCGTAACACCGCCCGCGAAGGAATAGTCCGGGCGAGGCGAAAGCTCGATAGTTGTCAGCTTCTTCTGCGCTACTTCAGTCTTCTCAATCTCGACTCTCTGGTAGGGTAGCGTGCCTGGCTCGATCGTGATCTTCTCTAATTGTGCAAGGTCTCCAGCGAGCCAAACAAACAAACCGCTCGAGTTCACGATGGGATTGCTCTTCAATCCCTGCGCGATAACGTCCACTCCCTCGCGGACGCGCAATAGCGTAACGGCGTCGAGCAACTCCACAGCGAACAGCACATGGCGCTCGTAAGACTGCTCTCGTTCCCGAAGCTGGATGCGACGACTCATGACGACACCTCCACACGATGTCCCGAGAGCAATTGATCCTGAACAACTGGGGCAGCGACAGGCTCCGGAAGACGCGGATCGATCCATACCGGCGTTGCGAGGTAGGCGACCGACGTTCGATAGTTTGCCGTCGGGAAAAGCGCCCAGATACGGCTGGCTTCTTCCGTCGTGAGCGGTTCGAGAGTGATGCGCACTGTCTCCTGCTCTGCGCCGGTAACGGTCAAATCGGAAGCTGCGTGGAGTGCCTGGATCGCAATGCCTAACGAATGCAGTGGTGTTTCTTCGCTGCCCAGTTTTGTACCAACTGTTATGAGAAAGTAGAGATCCAACGGCAGCGCGTTTTGAAACACCTGAACTTTGGGATCGGCCTGCGGGGGATTGACCGGCGCTTGATAGACGCGGTGCTCCCGGTTGCGCAGACTGGCGTTCGGCACGACGCGATAGAGAAAAAGAATGAGTGCCGCGTCGTGAACATCCGGATCGTCAAGGGGTCCGACGAAAACTGTTCCGGGCATATTCGCGAAACGGAGTGCCTGTTCGAGACACTCCTTTAACGCTTCGGTGACGCGCCGGATTCCGTCCGCTCTCATGCCACCCTCCTGACACTGCTGAGATCAAGTTCGATGGGGGGCATGCCGAGTTTCGCCAACTCCGCACGTGTGGCTTGGGCGATATGCTCCAGGTTGATTTGCGTGTCGGCCGCAGCAGCGATGAAGGCGGCCCGCAGTGTGATCTGACGGATGTGCCCACCTGTAAGATCGATCTTGCGCGCAAGCTGCCGGAATTCCGCATCGTCGAGTTTGTGCGATTCGGCTGGCAGGCATTGGCGCCAGATTTTTTCGCGCGCCTCCACATCGGGCCGCGGGAATTCCACGACGAAACGCAACCGGCGCAGGAATGCCGTATCGAGATTCTGGCGCATGTTCGTCGTGAGAATCGCCAACCCCGCGTATGCTTCCAGCCGCTGCAACAAATACGCCACCTCTATATTTGCGTATCGGTCGTGGGCGTCCTTCACCTGGCTGCGCTTGCCTAGCAAAGCGTCTGCTTCATCAATCAGAATTGCGGAACCGGACCTTTGCGCATCCTCGAAAACACGGTCAATATTCTTCTCGGTATCGCCGATGTATTTGCTGACGACCTTGGAGAGGTCGAGACGAAGGATCTGAATGCCGAGCCGGCGCGCCACACCCATCGCCGCCATGGTTTTCCCCGTTCCACTGGGACCAAAGAAGAGTGCGGCGACGCCACGGCCGTAAGGAAGTTGCTCTCCAAACTTCCATACGTCGAGAACGTGGGGAGCGAGGCGAATATGATCGACGATTTCGAAGAGTTGTTGTTTTCGATCGGGAGGCAGTACCACGTTGTCAAGACCGTAGACCGGCTCGATGCGCTGGGCAAAGTGCCCCACGCCTTCCGATGTCAGTTCCCTGCAGGCTGCGGTAAAGCGGGCAAGAGCGGGATGATCGGTGTCTCGATCCTCAGGCCGATGGCGAGCAAGCCGCATCGCATCTTCAAGACCGTCAACCCGCAGCGGATAACGGTTCGCGATCTCCTCCGCAGCTTCACTCGTCAGATATAAGTCGGCTCCGCTTGCTGCAGCCTTCACGGCAGCGATGCGCGCCTCTGCCGATAAAGCCAGTCCGCCAACCAATTCACAGGACAGCGAACCGAGGAGCCGGACCAAATGCGCTTCGTCTCTGGAAATGAGAGCAGCCTTGCAGCCCATGCGGTCCAGAGTCATCAGGAATAGGCGCATCCAGTCGTCTTCGTCTTCACCACCGCCCATTCTGGTGACGTCGATACACAGAGGACTCCCCGTTAACCGCGTCATTCGCGCAATGCGACGCGCGCTTTCTTCGATCTCCAGCGGATCGAGGCTGGATAAACGGTTAGGTTCGACTCGGGTTGGGACGTGCTTTCTGTGCGCACCGAGTTCGATGAGCGCTCGACACACCGAAGGATCTGCAGCATCGAGAAGAAACCACGGAGTGGTACCTGGATTGCCGAGTTTGTCGAGTATCCGGGATGCGTTTGCGGATTCTTCAGAACGGTTAATGAGACTCGCGCCGGGCCAGGGAACGAGGCGGAGGCTCCGACGAACTCGTGGGTCGGCGGAAAGTGCGAAATGATTTCCCAGCAACCACTGCGTGAGATAAGGGTCCAGCCGCAGCGGTTCATCCGCAGTAGTCCACTGGCTTTCAAACACACGCCAGCGCGTGAGTGCGGAGACATCCGCCAGATCGTTCCTGATTTTTGCGGGGCTACCGAGCAGGCTGCTGAACAAACCCAATGTGCCGACACGACGGCCCATTTCATCCAGAAGAAATCCGATGCAACGCTGGTATCGGGGATCAACTTCGGGCGCCAGTGCGAGCAGCATCAAACGGAATTCGAGGGATCCAAGGTGGAACACACGCGCCGCAACGGCCAGGGGCTCGGATTGGCCTGCCGAACCGGCAAACGCAACATCGAGTTCAGTGTCCGCTTGAGAGAGCCAGTCCGGCCGCTCGCCCGGCAATCGTTCTGGAGAAAGATCGAGAAGCTCCAGAATCGACTGACGCGTTATCGAAAAGCCATGCGCGTCGTCATTTTCGTCGGGAACGCGCAAGACAGCGTCCTTGAAGAGGGCGTGAATCCATTTGATGGCGGCCTGCAACAGTGGGCGGTCCATCGCGACTTGAGGGGCAGCCAGAGGATCTGCCGCTGATGCGCCGGTCGAGCGAAGCTGCATGTGCGCAACCCGCTCGCTGCCACCGGCACTTTCGACAAGGTCGCGCAGCGCCGAAAGCAGCGAGTCCAGGTCTGGATCGCGTAACCCAACCCGGACGATATCGTCGATCACATCGACATACATCACTACCAGGTCGTTGCGCTTTGCGAGCCAACGCTGAAGCTCCACTTCCTTATCTATGGATTTACCGACGAGCACCAATGCACAACGGGTATGCGGATCGAGAGTCTGCAGGAGCGCTTCGACTTCTGCAATCGAAACGCAACGTCTTGCGACAAGTTCCATATCGGGACGGAGGAGGACCGCTGTGGCAATTCCTTCCGCTTTTACGTCCGGAGCTGTACTTGCGACGAGAACACTGATCCTGGACACGCGTTACTCCTTTTTCATTGCTGCATGCTTATCGCATGCGGGGATCGTCGGTGCCTATGCTGCGCGGAGGATCAAAAAGGATGGAGAGCCGTGCATTTTATGATTTAGGCCCAAGGAAGGATTGGATGGATCTGCAAATAGATCTATTTATCAATCTAAAGGTGGAGGAAAGAACGGGGACAGAATGCGATCCTCTTTCTCGATTACCTTCGTGCCAATCCATAGGTGCGAGCAGCGTACGGCCCGTATGAAATGCAGCTGGCGGAACTCGTCGGACATCTCTCCGAGACAGGTGGAACCGGTCCCTATTTCGACATTAAGGATCCGGTCCAGGACCTCATCGCCGATGCGGCGGAAGTGTGGGTCGCCTGGCATGGCAGGCTTCTCAACTGCTGAGCTTTCTGAGATCGTCGACTAGTCGCGGACCGTGCTATTGTTCGTGCGAAATACTCGGAGAACATTCCATGTTGAACATCATCGGCAGAGCGGTCAGCGCTGTTTTCGCTGTGGTGGTTGCAGTATTCGTATCAATTTTGTATGGGGAGTCCATTACTGGAAAACTCCTGACGGTGCTCATCACTGCCGGTGTGGTGGCCTTATTCGAAGTGCTAAAGATCTGGCTTCCCAGGCACTCTGCCAGAGGGCGTCAGTTATTGGATCCGCGCTCGCAGTTCACGGGGGTCTGGCTGCAGGAGGGTGTAATGCAGTATGGCAGTGAAGGCGTGAATATCGAGGCTCCGAATCGCTTCGCGATTTTCATGGTCGGATACCAGAAAGAAACTGACAACTACGAAGTCGACGGCGCGGCCTATACCGCCGATGGAGTCGAGCACGCCCGTTGGGAATCCACCGATGTGGCGAATTTCGCCAAGGATGGCCGGGCGATGACCTATGAGTGGACAGGGACGATTACGAATACGGACCTCGATCCCAAAGACCCGCGGCGCACGGGTTTCTGCCGCCTGAAATTGCTTAACGACGATTCCGGCCGCGGTCGTGTCGACCATGTCGCCGTGAATGCAGTTCTACTGTTCAACTTGTCTCGAGTCACAACGAAGTGGCTGGTAGCTCGGGATCTCCCTCAGTTCAAATTGGAAGACCTGAAAGATCCTGGCCAGCGCAACAGACTTGCTAAGGCCTTGGTTGCTTCCGGAAGCATTCCCATCCCTGAAGACAACGCTGGCCCGCGAAAAAAATCCCAGACCGCCGGCGTGTAAGAATCCACGCTTTGGACCGGTGACAAGGCCATCGAAAAAGCGCAACATGTTTGGGGAGTCCGTGGAATTGCCTGATCGGATCTATTCGCCGCTGCCAATACGCCACCGGGATGGTCCAATTTGCGATTTCTAATCGTACTGCCCGGTCAAGTGTCGAATAGGATCGCGGCTGCAGTTTTCACGACCACCGATCCGAAGTGTCCAACCCTTCGTTGGAAAATTCCAACCGTTGACCATCAACAGTATAGGAAGGGTCTTTCAAGATTCGAATGTTGGCATCGCGGTGGGAACCTCATGTTGCGGAAACATATCGGCGCAAGACGAGGTCAAGCTTGTTGGAAGGAAACTTGAGTTCGAAGTCTCCGGTTGGTTGAAGTCCTGGGGATTCAAATGTGGTGCAATTTACAAGTTGAGTGGCTCCGACCGTTACGATGACGTTTACCTTTCGTTGCTACCGCTTCTAGGAATTTCAAATGGCGGGAAGAATGGCGGGATAGTTGGATATTTTCTGCCATGCCTTTGATAGCATTAGATTGTTCAACTCCCGTTGGGGCTACTCCAACAACATCCGCCAAGGTCCAACCTCGTCTAACATTCACATATAGATCCATAACTTAGGCTAAACCGTGACACGATCTCGTGCGACGAAAGATATCTTCGTCCCGATAATATTTGGCGGGACGAATGGCGGGACGGAAAAACAATATGGCGAGACAGAGGAAGAAGCAGGGATCCGTTCGCGATGCGCTGGTAGCTGCGCAGCTCAAGAATCTCAAGCCGGGATGGTACTGCGATGGCCGAGGACTGTATTTGAATGTGAAGCCGTCCGGTTCGCGGTCCTGGATTCTACGAACGATGGTGGCCGGCAAACGCCGCGAAATCGGCCTCGGTTCACTGGCGACAAAGCCCCTGGCGCAAGCGCGCGAGGATGCAGCAAAGCTGCGATCGAATGCGAAGAAAGGCGACGACATTCTCGAACAGAAGCGCCTGGAGAGACGTCGGGCTTCCATTCCGACATTTGAAGAGGCTGCAACATCCTACTACGCCGAACAGGAGAAGACCTTTACCAACGAGGACCACGCGTACAACTGGATCCAGACCTTAAAGACCTACGTGTTCCCGGTGTTCGGAAAGAAAACGGTCGAAAAGATCGATTCCGCGGATGTCCTTCAGGCTATCGGTCCGATATGGAATGAAATACCCGACACCGCAAAGCGGACATTACGCCGCGTCAAGAACATCATCGACTATTGCTCCGTCAGCGGTCACCGCACGATCAATGCGAACGGCACAAAGATCACGTTACCCAATCCATGCGACGGGGTTCGGACTGCACTCCCAAAACACAGCACGATCGAGAAACACCACGAAGCGCTTCCCTATTCCGAACTGCCGGAATTCGTCACGAAACTGCGCACGACGAATACTGCGCTGTCCGTGAAGCTCGCGTTTGAATTCCTGATCCTGACGGCCGCGAGAACGTCTGAAGTACTTGACGCGAAGTGGGAAGTAATCGACCTGGAGAAGAAAGCATGGGTCGTGCCAGCCGCGCGCATGAAGATGAGCATTTAACATCGCGTGCCCCTCGCTGCCCGAGCTATCGAAATTCTAACCCTGGCGAAACAGTTTAACGATGACACCGTCATTTTCCCGGGCCGATACCCAGGACATCCTCTGAGCAAAACCGCACTCCTGATGGTGCTGCGGCGCATGGGTAAGGGCGACCTCACTGTTCACGGATTCCGCGCAACGTTTAAAACCTGGGCTGAGGAGACAACCAATACGGACACGCTTGTTATCGAGGCGTGTATGGCGCACACAGTCAGAGGGATTGAACGGCACTACCTGCGAACAACGTTTTTCAAGGAACGACAGAAGCTGATGGAAACATGGGCCGATTTTGCGGCTGGGAGTACAGCATGAGCATGAAACCAGTTTTTTCACTTCCGGAAGTTCTCGTAATCCTTCCAAATTGTGCGACTGCAACTTGGACACTCCCAGAAGATCCGCACCTTAACATCGAATTGATTGTCGATCCGATGCCGAACCTTCATGTCGGCCTTGCACTCCAGGTATTATTCGCCAAGCAGTTTTTTTTCAATTCAGCATGGGTATCGGAACTGGCAGACGCACCGGGCTCAAAATCCGCTGGACCGAAAGGTTCGTGGGGGTTCAATTCCCCTTCCAGGATTGAAAGTAGGATCAGTTCATGGTTGAGCTTTCGGCCTCGGCCTCGGTCGCTGCGATTCCATGGCCATCTTGAGGTTTCAGGATTCTGTAGCCCGCAAAGAACGAGAGAATACCCGCTAGTCCGGAGCCAAAAAGAATCGCAAACTTCGCCGTTTCCAGTGACGGACCTGGTGGAAACGCGAGTTGAGCGATAAACAGCGCCATTGTGAAACCGATGCCGCCAACTATTCCGACGATGCTGATGTGAGACCACTGGACGCCGCGCGGAAGTGTGGCGAGACCCGAACAAGCCGCCAGCCACGAAGCAATGAAGATTCCGATGGGTTTGCCTATCGCGAGTCCGAGAGTCACGCCCCAAAAAACCCACAGGGCATCGCGATCAAAGCTCACCTGACCGAGCTGAACTCCGGCGTTGGCGAACGCGAACAATGGCATGACTCCGAAGGCTACCCAGCCGTGAAGCGCATATTGGAGTCGCTCGACGGGAGAAACGGCCTCACGATTGGCGACCCGCAGGTTGTCTAAATGGGGTAACAGAGTGGGCCCATCGGGTATGCCGTTCGAGCGAAGCGAGCGAACACGTGCCTCGGTCTGATCAAGAAACTCGTCAGCCCCGAACCAGGCTTTAACTGGGGTCATGAAACCCACAATCACACCTGCGAGCGTCGGATGAATTCCCGCGAAGTAAGCTCCAGCCCAAACGAAGATACCTGGCACGATATACGCCATCGGCGAGCGTATCCCAAAAAGCTGCATGATAAATATTGTTGCGATGCCGATCCCCAGAACTGCGAAGCCCATTACAGCCAATCCATTGGAATAAAAGAGTGCGATTACGATAATCGCGCCAACATCGTCGATGACCGCGAGGGCCAACAGTAAGATGCGAAGTGCGGGAGTCACCCTTTTTCCCAACAAGGCAAGGGCTCCTACGGCAAAGGCAATGTCCGTGGCCATCGGGACGGCCCATCCGACTGCAGAGGGACGGCCAACGTTTAGGGCGAGAAAGATCAGCGCGGGAACCAGCATCCCTCCGATGGCGGCAGCTAGCGGCAATGCGGCGCGGCGGACCTCACAGAGTTCGCCAGCGTGCATCTCGCGGCGGATTTCCAGTCCGACAAGAAAGAAAAACACCGTCATCAGCCCATCATTGATCCAAAAATGGAGATCGCGCTCAAACGATAGGCCGCCGAAGTTGAATCCGATTGGGGTGTGCCAGAGATCCGCGTAAGCTGCCTGCCAAGGGGAATTGGCCCAGGAGAGCGCGACCACTGCAGCGATCATCAGGAAGATGCCGCTGGCCGCTTCGATCGCAAGAAACCGTTCCACGGGAACGAGAATGCGCTGGATCCTCTTCCTGAAGGGTGACCATGCGCCAGGCGGATTCAGATTTGCTGGATTGGGAAATACAGGGTTGTTTACATTGGCCACGCGAACCTCGCCGTGCTCATGCACGATCTACGGTGGCGGCCCGACCATCCGATAACCTGCGGTGAATGTCACCGCACCCTTAGCTCCCATTGTTTCGAGCTTGAAGCTCCGCGTCAACTAAGTTCGAGACTCGTAGTTCGTCTATGGGGAACCGTTCTTGAAAGTAGTTGTGCTTCCCTCAGCCTCATTTCTGCAGACGAACAACGATCCGCGTCAATCTGCTGTCAATCTGCTTGCGGAAACCAGGGAGTCTCGCTATAAGTCAGCGCGTACATGCAGAATCGAATTGACGCCGATGCAATTGACAATGAAATCCTCCTGCTGGGGGGAGTCACGGATCGCAAGCTCGCATTGCTGCGGCTGATACTGACGGCAACAGCGCTTTTGATTATCTATATCGATCCCACGAAACCGGATCGTTATATAGATCTCACGTACCTTTCAATAGTTGCGTTTACGCTCTACAGTCTCTTCATCTACTTTGCCGCACGCCGCAGGACCAATTTCCGGGCGACTGTCATGAACCGATTGGTGTGGATCGATATCGCGTGGTCCACGCTATTAATTGCGATGAGCAGCGTCTTCTACTTCTTCTACTTGTTTGAAATCATTGTGGCGTGCAGCCGCGGGGGGAAAAGACTCGGATTGGCGGTCACGGCAGTCTCATCCATTCTCTGTATCTGCGTAGGATTGGTTGCTCCATCGTCTGGTGAATTCCAACTGAATCGTTTTCTCTTGCGGCCACTCGCCATCATCGCGTTGGGATACACCTTGTCCGACTGGGGCGGCACTGAACTCGCATTGAAGAGGAAGTTGATTCTGCTGAAGGTATTGTCCACAGTATCGAATCCAAGATTCGGCGTAGATCGTACAATCGATCAAATACTTCGGAGCCTCCTGACGTTCTACAAGGCGGACCACTGCGTCCTTCTTTTGGACCTCGCTGCAGACGCGCAGTTCTTTTACGCAACCAATCCTGATTTCGCTAATGCTCCTGTCATCGCCATCACTGAAGATGCGGTTCGGAAGTTTTTGATTCAGGATACGGACTCCAGTCCTGGAGTTTTCAGCAATCCGAAATCACCGGAAGGCCGGCGTGCCACCTACCAGAGATACGATCTGCAATCCAACAAGGTCCGGAATCTCGATCCTGCGCCGGTGGAATCCGTAGCGGGCTTGCTCGGAGTGAATTCGCTGATTGCCGTAACCTGCCAATACCGCGAACATATCCGGGGACGTCTGCTGGTGAGTTCGCGAACGGCAAACGCATTTGATTCCGGGGACGCAGTATTTCTAGTACAGGTTGCGAACCAGGTTCTTCCCCTGATCGAGAATATCCGTCTGGTAGATCGACTCGCATCCGATGCGTCGGAAGCTGAACGTCAAAGGATTGCGCGAAGCGTTCACGACAGGGTCATTCAACCTTACTACGGTCTCCAGATCGGGCTTAAAGCATTGCAAGGCATCCTTCAGTCTGAAGAACTGTCGCCGGCAGATCGGGCAGGTCCGTCCCGCCATTCAGGAAAACCAGAACTGCTGCTCGAACAATTGATGTCGATGACCACCGAGGGGATCAACGAACTTCGCGGATATATCTACGGACTAAAGCAGACCCCCGCAAATGCAACCAGGCTGGCCGATTCCATCCGGCGTTTTGCAGGCAAATTCGAAGGAGCCACTGGAATTCGGGTGGATGTGGCAGGTGGAAATGATGGACTTGCCCCAAACGATCGCCTTACCGCAGAAGTTTTCCAGATTACAACCGAAGCGCTCAGCAATATCCATCGGCATACTCACGCACGGAGTGCGCAGATCACTCTCAGTCTTGACAGCAACAACCTGATCCTTCAGGTCGAAAACGAATCGGACAATGGTCGGAGGCCAACCGATTTCACACCATCGTCCATTTCCGAACGCGCCAATTCTCTTGGCGGCACAACTGAAGTGTCGTGGCAACAAGGCCGCACGATTCTCAGAGTTGAGGTGCCACTGTGAAGCACTCGGATAATGCGATTCCAATGGAAGCGCCAACAATCCGGATTGCGATCATCGAAGACCATGCGATTGTTCGAGCTGGATTGCGCATGTTAATTGAGAATCAGCCGGGAATGGAAGTGGTTGGCGAAGAGGCGAAAGCCTCAGACGCACTTAAAGCAACGTACGCAAGTCGGCCAGACGTTATCCTACTTGATCTCGACCTTGGCGACGAAGATGGATTGGATTTCCTGCCGGACCTTCTTCGAGTGTTTGGTCCGGCGAGAGTTCTCGTGCTTACGGCAACCCCGGAATCCGATTCCCATCTCCGTGCAGCCGCAGGGGGGGCGAGGGGAATTGTAATGAAAGAGCAGGCTCCGGAAAATCTTATAGAAGCTATTCGAAGCGTTCACGGTGGCGAGGCGTGGATGGGGCGCTCCCTGATGGCGGCGGTACTCAATCGCCTGTCTCAATCCAGTCTTGAACGGCACGAAAGGAATCCGGAAGCAGAAAAAATTCAGCAGCTGACTCCACGTGAACGCGAGGTCGTGACCCTGATCGCAATGGGTTTGAATGGCGCCCGCATTTCAAGAGAGCTTCGAATCTCCGAAGCGACGGTTCGTAATCACCTCACATCGATCCTGGCCAAGCTGGAACTTGCCAATAAATTCGAATTAGCTGTCTACGCGTTCACTCACCGCCTCACCGGACAACCAAAAAGCTAAACCGCTCCTAGCGATCGGGAAATAGGACCGTAGTCCCAGGCGATGGGTGATTCTCGTCCAATGCACGAGCCGCCCTCCCCACGATATAAGGTTCGCGGTTTCAAACAAATGACCAGTTACACGCATTCGATGACAGGTTTTTTTCCCGCATACAATGACCAACATACGATCGAGAACATCGTAAGAACTGCCGGAGAAGAACTGGCGAAGATCACTAGTGACTTCGAAGTGCTCGTCATCAACGACGGAAGCCACGATCGCACTCGTGAAATTCTCGAAAGATTGAAATTCGAACTTCCGTATCTTCGGGTCATTCACCATGAAACGAACCTTGGGTATGGCGCCGCATTAATAACCGGATTCCAAAACGCTACAAAGGATCTGATCTTTTACACCGACGGCGATGGCCAGTATGACGTGCGAGAAGTGCACAATCTTATTGCGCTTCTTCAACCAAACACCGATCTGGTAAACGGCTACAAGATTCGACGAGCCGATCCCTGGCATCGTATCGTGATCGGCGAAATCTATCGCCGGTCAATGCGATGTGCATTTCATCTGTCCATGCGCGATGTGGATTGCGACTTTCGGCTCGTCCGCCGACGCGTTTTTGAATCCATTACGTTGGAATCCCGAAGCGGAGTGATCTGCGTGGAAATGGCTCGGAAGTTCGATCAGGCCGGATTTCTTATGGCCGAAGTTCCCGTCAGCCACTACCCGCGACTGCACGGCACCAGTGAATTCTTTCGGATCCGTCATTTGACCCACACATTCCGCGGATTGTTACGAATCTGGTGGGAGCTTGTTCTAGCCCGCAGGCTGTTTCCATCGCTCGATCTTTCGCCCAGGAAATCCAAATCGTGAAAGCCGCAATCTTGACGAAACATGAGCTGACCGTCGGAATGGCGCTCAGCAATTTGGAGAAGGTGACCGTATAGAAATCCGGCCCAGACTTTATTCCTGTACACGCGAAATCCGCTGGAACTGACACAGTCTCTGGTAAATGTGCATCACGAAATTCTGATGGGTCTTTGCATTCTGTTGGCCGATTATCGTCCAGCGTCGAAGCTACCCCCGTGTTCTTGTACGAAGAGGGAACGGATTGCCCATGATCGAACCATTTGCTGAAAGACTCTCATGTCCAACTGAACGAACGGCGCGTCGCGAGATTATTTCCAGGAAAACTTTCTGGCCTGTGGTGTGCCTGCTGTTGTGCATTCTGGCAACCCGACAGATCTATACGGCGCTAATCGAGTCCGAAACCATCGATGAGGGCGTTCATCTCACGGCAGGATACAGCTACTGGAAGACACACGATTTCCGGCTGACTCCGTCGCATCCTCCCTTTGCCGAGCTCATCTCCGCATTGCCGCTGATTCCATTAGACCCGGAATTCAATCCGGATCCGGCGGCCTGGCAGGATGCAGACGAATACGGCATCGCGAAACAGTTCATCTATATGAACCGCGTTCCGGCAGACACGCTGCTGTTTGCCGGTCGTCTGATGACGATCCTCATTACATCGATCTTCGGCGTCGCGATAGCCTGGTGGACGAGAAGGTACTTCGGTCGCCCTTCCGCACTGTTTGCCGTGTTCCTGTTCTCGTTGAGCCCAACGGTGATAGCTCATGGCCACTACATCACGACAGACATGATGGTAAGCGGTCTTATTCTGTGCAGTTGCATGAGTTGGTTGGATTATTTGCAAAGCGGAAGCAGCTTTCACCTGTTCCGCACCGGGGTGCTTTCCGCGTTGGCATTCGCGAGCAAGTTCAATGGGCTGATTCTATTTCCGTTTCTGTTCCTGATGTACATTGCATGGCGGTGGCTGAAGCCCACGGCGCCGCGTTCGGGGCAGTCGTGGAAAGCATTTTCATGCGCTATGTTTCTCGTGCCGTTCCTGATCGTCTATTCGATGTTCTTCTTCGATACGCGATCCGTGTTGCAGGACCCGCGCATCGGACCGCGGCTGGCGAAGAAGACCGGACTCACGCATGCGCTGGCAAGCATACCGATTCCCGGCTACTACTATGCGCGCGGTGTTCATGTGTTGCTGCGGGACATGAAGGGCGGACATTACAGTTACTTGATGGGAAAAAGCTCGTCCCACGGATCGTGGGCGTATTTTCCAGTAACGTTCCTGGTGAAGACGTCAGTTGCGATGCTGACGTTGATTGTTTTTTGCTTCGGCCTCATCGCGAGAAAGCTCTACCGAAAAACGCCGATTCCGGTGATCTGGATACTGTTGGCGATCCCGCCAATCGGATATTTTCTTGTCAGCCTTACGAGTTCGATGAACATTGGTGTGCGGCATTTGCTCCCGATCTATCCGTTTCTATTCATACTGACGAGCGCCATTCTGCTTAGAGAGCGTCGACCGACCTTCGGTCGCCTCACGAACTTCGCGGCAATACTTTTCGGAATGGCGATGGTTGTGGAATCGGCGAGTATCCATCCGGATTATCTCGCTTACTTCAACGTGCTCGCCGGGGGACCGCAGAACGGACCGCGCCACCTGATCGATTCCAACCTGGACTGGGGCCAGGACCTGAAGAAGCTGCGAAACTGGACGTTACGTCATCCCGGCCTTCCTCTTTGTTTGAGATATTTCGGCCGCGCCGATCCCGGATACTACGGAATTCATTACAAAAGGCTCGAAGCGATGAAGAATCTGGATGAGGTGATGAACGCCGACTGCGTCGTCGCCGTCAGCGCCCAGCTGTTGTTTGGCAGCGAATCTGAAGAGTTTCGCTCGCTTCGGGACGTTATGCCGGACGATCGGATCGGCTACTCGATTTACTTATACGACTTCAGAAAAAACAAGTCTGAGATTTCAAAATAGCTGAGCTCGGGGAAAGGGACCCATGTCCCCCTTCAAATACAGGCGTCCGCGAGTTAGACGGAAGAATCGCTCGTATCACCGTACAGCAAACCGGTCACGCCCTTGAAGTACAGCCGGAATTAGCCGCAGCCTTGAGATACACAAAGGTCGATGTCGCGGAAAAAGTCTCATGTGGGAGGATGATGCCGCAGGCTCAATGCGGTTAAGGGAAGGTTTTTCGCTGAGATTAGGACGGATTTCGAAGAAAGACGACGAGATTCGACGCTTTGAGAGCACCGAGAGCCACCGCGTCGTCCGCATCGATCAAGTTTCGGATTGTCGAATCGGCAACTCTTGCGTCCGGTATCCCACCAAACGTGCGTCCGTACGATTGTCCGAGTTGCCCGAAATCGTTCGTTTGACCGTTGCGTATTCTTGCTTCAAAGTCCGAGGGTACCGGTACAGGACAACGCTGAGCGGACATTGCGCCGCGTCAATGTAGTCCTCGACTATTGCTCCGTCAGCGGTCATCGCACCATAAATGCAAACTGCACGAAGATCACGTTACCGAGTCCTTGCGATGGGATCAGAACCGCACTCCCAAAGCAGAGTGCGATCGAGAAGCACCACAAAGCGCTTCCCTATTCCGAACTCCCGGAATTCATCACGAAACTGCGAACGACGAATGCAGCGCTGTCGGTGAAGTTCTGCGACCACGCCAAGTGTTCCGACCGCTCGTAGATTTTACGGGCGGCTTCCTCGAACCCATTGCGGTCATCCATCAGCACGAGATCCGCTCGAAGCATCTCTGCCAGAGCGAGTGACGCAAGTACCCCTCCATTCAGCAGCGTCCCAGATTCTTCAGCGACGTCGATATCTCGAATCTCCCGTCAAACTGGTGGGCTTCCAATCCATTCCCATACGGACCCAGGCGCGCCGAGATGCCGAAGTTCGTTGGCAAAGGTAGTGGGAATGATCACCTGTCCGTAGAGGCGATGGAGGAGATCAATGTGTCCGATGAGGATGAGGTAATTCAGTGACGTCGTGTCAGAGACGACAATCATTGCTTGCGTAATTGACGGACCGTCTGAATATCCCGGTCGAGATCCGTCTCGGTGTAGTCCCGGTAAATAACGTGTTGCTTGAGAAAGGCATCGACTTCCATGCGTGTCTGGAATCCCAGCATCCGCCGAACCTGAGCCGCCGATAGCGTACGCGTCCTATAGCCTTCGAGGGCAAGCGTCTCGATGGTGTGCTGCGTAAGATCGCCCCACTTCTCTCGAAGCACACGTGCAACGTCTTCAGGCAGTTCAATTGCGATGTTCGTGTTCATCTGTGCGCTCCTGCTCCCTCGGTGAACTCCCCTGCATTATACGGCCGTCGCGCACATTCCGTTTCAGAACACATGAATTAGCTACAGACCAAAACGAAGGGAGATCCGGCCGCATCTGCGTCACATTATTCAAATGTTCGCCAAGGGTGATTTCGCTTCTCCTATGCTGATCCATGCGCAGACTCCGCCAGGCGTGATTGTAATGAAACGGCTGAAGGCGAACATCAAGTATCGTTTCGAGAATACAGAACGTGGCGGTCGAATCCGAATAACGACTGGGAATCGCGAGCCGCTCTCCGCCATCTATGACTTTCTGGCCTCCCAGATCAAGGATTACGGCACAGGCGACTCCGGAGTGGTTGAGAAGCGTTAATCGTGGACCCGATTCGTGGGCGGTGGTTCGCTTGACAGCGTGGAAGAGGATGACTTACTGTGCAGGCAATTTGAGTCGAAGGAGAAAAACATAATGATGCGAGTCGCAACGGGTCTGGCTTTGGTTTGTCTGGTGGCGGGAGCGGTGTTGGCGGGAACCCAGAACGCACAACCGATCATGAATTTTCTTCGCATCAATACCGAAATATGTACCGGCGGTCAACCCACACTAGAGCAGTTGTCTGCGCTGAAGGCCGATGGCGTGAAGACGATTATCAACTTGCGTACTCCAATGGAATACGATCCGGCTCCGGAAATCGCGAAGGCGAAGGAACTGGGACTCCGTTACTTCAATATCCCTGTTGCATCCGCAGGACCCAAGGATGAACAAGTCGTCGAGTTTCTGAAGCTCACCGACGATCCTCAAAATCGCCCGGCGTTCATACATTGCGCGTCTGCCAATCGAGTTGGTGCGTTCTGGATGATCCGGCGTGTCTTGCGCGATAACTGGACCATGGATGCTGCAAAGGCTGAAGCCGAAAAGATTGGAATGCGGTCCCAGAATCTTGTGGATTTTGCAACCCAGTACATTCAAAAGAACAAGAAGTAAGGAGCTGCGCATGGGCGAAAAAGTATCCCCGTCTCAGTCGGAGCGGCGTTCATTTCTTACAGGCCTCACCGCTGGCGTGTCCACTGCTGTTGCAACGGTTGCAGTGGCTGCGGCAACTGCGTCTACGGCATCGGGGCAATCCACGGGAACCGCGGTCTGGCAGCCGAGTCGGCATGAGCTGGATGACTGGCTCGATAAAGACAAAGCATCCGTCAAGCACCGATTCGTTTTCGATACAGTAAACCCAGAGGGTTTTGGACAGTCGCTTCTTTATTCCAGCAACTACTTCACAGCGAACCAGAGTGGATACGGCTTGCAGAATTCCGACCTGGCCGTTGTGATCGTGGCACGCCACAATTCCACACCATTTGCCTTCAACGACGATATCTGGAAGAAATACGGCGAGACAATCGCACAACAAGCCAATTTTACCGATCCCAAAACGAAAATGCCGCCGACCATCAACCTTTATCAAGCGACGGGTTACGGCTCAGCTCTCACCAGTCTGGGAACCACACTCGACAGCGTGCTGAAACGGGGCGTTCAACTCGCGGTGTGCCAGATGGCCACTCGCAATTATGCCGGAACCATAGCAAGGGCGGTTGGTGGAACTACGGACACCATCTACAGTGAAATTACTGCCAATCTCGTGAGTAACTCTCACCTGGTCCCGGCTGGAATCGTCGCTGTCAATCACGCTCAGGAACGAGGGTACTCGTTCGTGCATGCTTAAGAAATCTCATTCAGCGAGTAAGGGAGAACCGCCTATGTCCAGAAACATGAGCCGACGAGAGATTGTAAAAGGTGGACTTGTGTCCATGGGATTGGCTGCATTCGCCCTTCCAGTTTGGGCAATGCCAGCATTGGCACAAGGGGAAACTGTCGTTCCATTCCTTGATTTTCCGGCAAACTTCAACGCAAATCCAAGAGCCGGATCGCGCTTTCTCGACACGCGCACCATCGATAATTTCATAACGCCCGCGGATCAGTACTATACGTTTCAGCACTTCGCACAGGCGATGGTGGATCCGGCCACATTTAAACTGAGAGTTGCTGGAATGTTTTCGACGCCTCGCGACTTCAGTCTGGCGGACCTGAAGGCGATGACGCCTCCACTGGAACAGATCGTCGCCTACGAGTGCGGCGGAAACAGTCCTCGAAACAACGCTCAGGGCATGGTCAGCAATGGCCGCTGGAGGGGCATAGGTCTGGCAACGCTTTTGAAGCAGTGCGGTGTCAACTCCGACGCAAAGGAAGTCGCCTTCTATGGCGCAGACTTCGAAGCCTCCGATGTTACACATGGCGGACGAGGGGCTGCTATACATATTGATAAAGCTTATTTCGCGCGCAGTCTGTCCATCGAACATGCAATGAAACCGGAGCCCATGCTGGCATGGGAACTCAATGGCGCTCCATTGACGGTGAATCAGGGTGCACCCCTGCGTCTGGTTGTACCTGGATGGTATGGCGTCGCACAGGTCAAATGGGTGAATCACATTCAGGCGCAGGCCAATCGGCTGGTCAGCCGATTCATGTCGCGCGACTATGTGACCGTTCGCGATCGGAAGGTTGGTGACGAAGTCGAAACCGTGGAATATACGGTCGGGCCAATTCAGTTGAAATCCGTGGTATCGCGCGTGACGAAAACCGGCAACGCTGTAAAGATTATGGGATTTGCTCTGACGGACCTCACGCCGATCAAAACGATCGAAGTATCTATCGATGGCGGACCGTGGCAGGCGGCAACAATGGACAAGCAGAATACGGCCACGTCCTGGAAACTTTTCTCATATACGTGGAATGGCGCAACCCCCGGTGAGCACACTATCGTTTCCCGTGCCACCGACGCCAATGGTCAGGTTCAGCCAGCAACGGCAGACCCGACCAAAAAGACGATATGGGAAAACCCCGAACAAATGATCCGACGCGTGATGATCAGCTAGTTTTCAGTGCTTGGAATAATAGACGCTATCAACGGGAAGCTTCTCTGTCTGGTAGTCCTGTTGCTTGAATGGATACAGGGGACGCGGTTTTGAATCGATGAATGCGGCCAATTCTTGCGTTTCCTCATTGGTTAATCTGCCCGGGCACATATAAGGCATGGAGTACCGAATGATTCCGGCAAGTGTATAGACGCGCGCCGCTCCTGCGCCATCATTCCAGGAATCCGGCCCCCAGAGGGGGCCTGCTTTTTTGTCACCGATCGCCACGCCTTGTCCGCTATCGCCATGGCAGTTCGCGCAATGTTCCTTAAAAAGCGCTTCCCCTTTTTGTGGGTCCAGTTTTTCGATCGGAATCAAGCTGGACGCTGCGAAAGTGTTCTGCCCCCGCCAAGCCGGATTCTTCCCGACCTCGGACCTCTCGCGAGCCACGTGACATACGCTGAAACGGCGAGCACTTCCTTCGACGTCGCAGTCGGCATTGAACTCTCTCCGGGTTTGATCATTCCGGCGGCATTCTCACTCCGAACAAAGCAGTCGACGATACGGTCCCCGAGACTGTACAAACGACCTGATCGTTTGTTGTATTCCGGAAACATTCCTGCCACACCAACCAGCGGCAGTGAACGTTTACGTTGGCCTCCATTCAAATGGCAATTGTTGCAAGAGATTTTTCCAGGAGCGAACTGAGGTGCTTCTCCTGGAGTGTTCTTGAAAATCTTGAAGCCCCATTTTACTTCCTTCGACAGCTTCGAATCGTCCGGTGTGGGGGCGGTGAGGGGATTTTTGGGAAACTCCCAGGCGGTCACCATGGTGGTCTCCGTGGAAACCAGTGGACCACTCATCTTGTAGTGCGGCAGCAGCGTTGGCGCCACGGTTCGGTCACCTGCGCGAGAGCAGCCCGCGGCACCAACTATCAGAACAAAAATGAGAGTGTGGGTTCGGAGTGACAAATATGGTCCGGCGTCGCGCGATAGTTTAACGTGCCTGTTCTTTCGGCGAGAGGTTTCTTTGCAGGTTGCATGGGATAATCAAAGACATGGACAGCCCCGACAACGATCTCTTGAATGCCCTGCAACGGGGAGATGATCGCGCTATTGAAGAATTATTGCAACGCTACCAAGCGCGAATCTACCGCTACGGAATGAAGATGTGCCGCGACCCTGAAGATGCGAAGGACGTGCTACAGGAAACACTGCTAACGATGGCCCGCTCTGTACGAAGTTTCCGCGGAGCCTCGTCGCTTTCGACCTGGCTCTACACGATCGCTCGAAGCTTTTGTATTAAGAAACACCGGAAGAGCAAATTTGCACCTGCGGCAGAGCTATCGTTGAGCGGCGTGAATCCCGACCATTCGGGCCCAATAAGCGCCCTATCGGAGCAGCCGGACCAGGTCTTATCCGCGAAAGAGTTGGGAAGCCATCTGAACCAAGCCGTTCAGTCCCTCGATCCCATGTATCGCGACGTGCTTCTGCTGCGCGACGTCGAGGGATTGAGCGCACCAGAAGTTGCAGAAGTGCTGGGAATCCGCGTAGACGCGGTCAAGAGCCGTCTGCACCGCGCCCGACTTTCGGTCCGCGAACAGATGGCGCCGTTTTTCGGTATTGAATCCAAACCCGCGACTGCTGCGCCTCGAAATTGTCCCGACGTGCTCACATTGTTTTCCCGCCATTTAGAGGATGAAATCGATCCGGACATTTGCAAGACAATGGAGCGTCACATTACCGAATGCAGTGAATGCCGCAAGGATTGTGAATCTCTCCAGCAGACTCTCTCATTGTGCCGAAGCTCGGCTGAAGATTCCGTTCCGACCCAGGTGCAGGAGTCCGTTCGAAGCGCGATTCGGGCATTTCTGCAGCAACGCAATGTCTCAGACTCGCTTTGAGATGGAAGCCTATCCGCCACTTCTCAGTTGAATCCTGAACTCGTGAACCCTTTGCCGGTGGATTGGCTCCAACGGAGTGAAGGAGAAGCGACAATGAATATCCACTTTACGGAAGAAATAATCCAGTGCCGCGATTCGCGACTGTCCTGTGGTGCTGGTCCTCGCAAGACGGTCCTCTCCATGCTGGTCGCTGGCATATTGGGTTGGGTGATCGGTTTCGCGCTCATCGCTGGGATTGGGTCCGGTGCGCTGTTCCACTGGGAGCTGATGCCGCTGCTTCCACTGTTCAATGGCGTCGGATGGGCGATGCTGGGAATGATCGTCGGTGGCAGCGGTATTTTTGACAAGGAGCAAAGGATGGTAGGGTCCGCCATCTAGCTCGCACGAAGTCCATATCTTCACAGTGTCAGCTTCAACTCCTGAACCCTTTGCCAATGGATTGGCTCCAACCGATTGAAGGAGGATTGACAATGAATATCGAAAGATACATCCGATTAATCGGCGGCGTCTTTGTTCTCATCAGCTTAGCTCTCGGCTACACCGTCAGTCCGTACTGGTTCCTATTCACTGCTTTCGTGGCACTGAATCTGATCCAGTCGGGGTTCAGCAACTGGTGCCCGATGATGACGTTTCTCAAATGGTTCGGCGTCAGAAAATGATGGTCGCGATTGTTTCCATATTGATGTTAGCAGCTCAGTTACCAGCGGCAGGGTCATCCCTGAGCCTGGATCAGGCCGTTGCGGCCGCCGTGAGCACGCATCCCCAGATCCGCCAGTCCGCAGCAGACATCGATGCCGCTGCTTCGCGAATTAAGCAGGAAACCGGCAGCCGACTTCCCAAAGTTCAGGTTTCGGAGGCGATCACACGGGGAAACAATCCAACGTACGTGTTTGGTTCGCTGCTTGAACAGTCACGCTTCGGTCCCGAGAATTTCGCAATTTCGTCGCTGAACGATCCAAACGCGCTCACTAATTTTCGTTCGGCGATTACAACGTCCGTCTCCATCTTTGACGGAAGGCGTACGTCAGCCCGAATCGATCAGGCTCGAGAAGCCAAAGATCGGGCCGACCGGACTCTCCAGCTCACCGAGCAGAGCGTGAGATTTGAAGTGATCCGTTCCTACTACGGACTGCTCGTTGCCCGTTCCGCAGAGGAAGTCGCCGATCAGGCGGTACAAACCGCCGAGTCCAACGTTCAACGCGTTCAAGATCGGTTGCAAGTCGGTCTGGTTGTGGACTCGGATCTTCTGGCAGCGCGTGTCGAGCTTTCCAGTCTCAGGCGACAACAGATTCAGGCTCAGGGCGACCTTGTTAATGCGTTAGCTGCATTGAACACCTGGATGGGTCTTCCGGTCGACGCGTCTCCTCAGATGTCCGGGACTCTCACAGAAAAGACATATGACATCGAGAACCAGGAGGTCCTGATTCAGCGTGCCATCGAACATCGCCCCGATTACGCCATTTCATCGTCGAGTGTCCGCACTGCCGAAGATCGTATTCGAGAGGCCAGGGCGGACTATCTCCCCAATGCGCGGGCGTTTGCAAGCTTTGGAGTCAGTGGCCGGAATCTCACGAGCGGAAGCTCGGACTACATCGTTGGAGCGAACGTCACATTCGACGTCTTCAATGCCGAACGAAAGTCTCGATTGAGCGAAGCCCGAAGTGGGCAGACTCGCGCGGAAGCTCAGCAAGCGGAGCGTGGCAACCAGATTCGTCTCGATGTCGTCCGGGCAGTTCAGCAGTTTCGGACTGCACAACAACAACTGGACGTCGCACGAAGCAGTGTCGATCAGGCACAGGAGGCGCTCCGAATCATTCAGGATCGGTACGACCTCGGGCTCACAACAATCACCGATCTGCTCCGAGCCCAGACAGAGTTGGTCCGCGCGAAGATGGGCGCGCTCTCCTCCCGTCACGCCTATGTCGTCGGCTATGCCGCCGTTCTACTGGCAACTGGAGATCTGTCCGATGTGAGGTCGTTTTCATGAAATCCACGATGACCAGATTCATATTGCTGTTCCTGGCGCCCACTCTGATGTCGTGCGCCGGGCCTAAACAGGCAAATCAAGCCGAGCGTCCTGTCCTGGCAAGCGTGAAAACCGTGGCCGTTTCAACAACGGCTGTTCCCGATTTTTATCAAACAGTGGGAACCATTCGTTCGAAGACCACGACGGTGATTTCCGCCAGAACAACGGGTCGCGTCACCGGCATTCTTGTGTCCGAAGGAGATCACGTTCGCGCCGGTCAGACGCTTGTGGAGATAGATAGCCGGGACGCCGCCGTTCAGATCCGACGCGCCGAGACCGGCGAATCGGAAGCGCGGGAAGCACTTGCGGTTTTGGATCAGGAAGTGACCGCAGCTGAATTCGGACGCGCGGCTGCGGAATCCAATCGAAAACTTGCGGCATCCACATTGGAGAGATATCGCACGCTGCACGATCGCCGCTCCGTCAGCGAACAGGAATTCGATGAAGTTCAAGCAAAGCTGAGCGCCGCCACCGCTGAAACGGAACGGGCAAATGCCATGCTCGAATCCGCGAAGGCGAGGCGAAAACAAACGCTCGCCAGAATCGATCAGGCGACGGTCGAGAAGTCCGGCGCCGACCTCACCATGGATTACAACCATGTGGTTTCGCCGGTGAGCGGTATTGTCACGTCGAGAACCATCGAAGCCGGGATGATTGCGTCTCCGGGTGTTCCGCTGATGATCGTCGAAGATGACACCGCGTATCGGTTTGAAGCCCAGGTCACCGAATCTTTGATCGGGATCGTTCGGATGGGCGACGCAGTACGGATAGAGTTGGAAACTCCGACCAGGGACGGTATTCAGGGCAGAGTCTCTGAGATCGTTCCATCGGCAGATCCATTGACTCGCAGCAATACCGTAAAAATAGACATGCCTAAGGTCGCGTCCATTCGAACCGGACTATTCGGTCGCGCATACTTTGCTACTGGTGAACGTTCCGTCATCGCCATTCCGGCTGAGCTTGTAGTGCAGCACGGACAACTCACATCCGTTTACGTGCTCGATAACAAATTCGTGCGCCAGCGGCTGATCAAGCTCGGCAAAACTCTGGGAGATCGCATCGAAGTGTTTTCGGGGCTGCAAGACGGGGACCTTCTGATCGTGGAACCCCGCAAAACGCTTGCCGACGGTATGGAGGTTCGGCAATGAACGACCGCCGTCTCGGCATCGCCGGAACTATTGCGCGCACCTTTATCCGCTCGCGTCTGACACCGCTGATCGTCATAGCATCCTTGCTTCTGGGCGTGGGCGCGATTCTCCTTTTGCCGCGTGAAGAGGAGCCACAGATTATCGTGCCAATGGTGGACGTGTTCGTACAAATGCCGGGCACCACGCCAAAAGAAGTCGAGCAGCGGGTCACCAGCCCCATGGAAAAGCTCATATGGGAGATCCCGGGCGTGGAGTACGTATATTCGACGAGCAGCCCGGAATTGGCCATGGTCGTGGTTCGCTTCAAGGTCGGAGAAAATGAGGAGAATGCCATTGTTCGGTTGAACCAGAAACTGTTTGCCAACGCCGATCTTATTCCCCCTGGGGCATCCGCTCCGCTGATTAAGCCTCGCTCGATTGATGACGTTCCCATACTTGCACTCACGCTCTCCAGCGATCGTTATGACCATTACTCTCTGCGCCGAATTGCGGCCCAGATTCACGAAGAGATCAAACAGGTTCCTAACGTTTCGGAGGTTCGCATCATCGGCGGAGTTCGCCGTCAAATGCGGGTCACACTGGATGTCACGAAGCTCGCCGCATATGGGATTGACCCCAGCTCCGTGGCCGCGATGCTCGATCAGGGCAACCGTAATCTTCATGTCGGCGACTACTCTTCAAAGAATCAGGAGTACGTCGTCGAAACCGGCACGTTTCTTGCGAGTGTCGATGAGGTCGGCCAAGTGGTGGTCGGAGTTCATGAGGGTCACCCGGTTTATCTTCGGGACGTTGCATCCGTTGAGGACGGTTCTGAAGAGCCCGCGAATTATGTTCTGTACGGAGAAGGGCAAAAAGTCCAGCCTGCAGTCACAATTTCCATTTCGAAACGCAAAGGCTCCAATGCAATCGACGTTGCGGACCAGGTGCTTCGGAAAGTCGACCGCCTGAAGTCCACCATGATTCCGGGTGAAGTCGGAATCCATGTCACACGCAACTATGGCGAGACCGCGGCCGAGAAATCCAACGAACTTCTTCTTCATATGTTGCTCGCCATTGTTTCAGTGTCGTTGCTTATCTGGCTGACGCTGGGACGCCGCGAGTCGGGTATCGTCGCGTTGGCAATTCCGGTGACTCTCGCTCTGACGCTGATGGTCTTCTATCTCTACGGCTATACGCTCAACCGCGTCACGCTGTTCGCGCTGATTTTCTCGATTGGCATCCTCGTGGATGACGCCATTGTTGTTGTCGAAAACATCGTGCGTCACTACCGGCTCCCCGAGAACAAAGACAGGTCCGTCTACGACGTTGCGATCGAAGCTGTCGACGAGGTCGGTAATCCCACCATACTCGCAACATTCGCCGTGATTGCGGCGATTGTACCGATGGCTTTTGTTCGCGGCCTGATGGGTCCTTACATGCGGCCGATCCCGGTCGGGGCATCGGCAGCCATGGTGTTCTCTCTACTCGTGGCCTTCGTCGTTACCCCCTGGGCCAGCGTGCGACTCCTGAGAAGGGACCGTGCCGGCGAACATATTCAGGAGAGTTTCTCGACGCGAGCTTATCGCCGGATAATGTCACCGCTTTTGCACAATCCGCGGCTTCGCTATGGCTTTCTGACAATGGTCGTTGTCCTTTTAATCGGGGCGTCCTCGCTCGTAGCATTCCGCATCGTGCGAGTGAAGATGCTTCCCTTCGACAACAAAAGTGAGTTTCAGCTTATCGTCGACATGCCGGAAGGGTCGACACTCGAACAAACCACGGCCGTGACTCGGCGCATCGGCGAGTACGTTGCGTCGGTGCCGGACGTAGAAAATTATCAGATCTATGCTGGAACCGCTTCTCCATATAACTTCAACGGACTCGTGCGGCATTACTTCCTGCGCAGCGGTCCGAATGTCGCAGATATTCAGGTGAATCTGGCGCCAAAAGGTGAACGCTCCGCCCAGAGCCATGACATTGCCAAGAGCATGCGGCCCGGAATTCAGGAAATCGCCGCAAAGTATGGCGCTAACGTGAAAGTTGCCGAAGTACCTCCGGGACCGCCGGTGCTTCAGACACTTGTTGCGGAGGTTTACGGCCCAAATTATGAACGTCAGATCCAGGTGGCGCATGAAGTCATGGATGCCTTCAAACGCGTCGATGGTGTTGTGGATGTCGATTGGTATGTGGAAGATCCCCAGGACAAGGTGAGTTTCGTTGTCGATAAGGAGAAGGCAGCTCTGCATGGGATCTCCACGGCTCAAGTCGCGTCAACACTGAAGCTCGCTCTCGGCGGCATGCCCGTTGGCTTGTACCATCAACCTGAGGATCGGGAAGATGTTCCGTTTGTCTTGAAGCTCCCAGCGGCGGAACGATCTGGCGTTGAAGACTTGTCACAGATTCGTTTAGCCGGAGCCAATGGGCAACTCGTGTCCGTCTCAGAGCTGGTCCGGGTCGAGCACGGTAAAACCGAACCGAACATCTATCACAAGAATTTGATGCCGGTCGTCTATGTGACGGCCGATGTGGCAGGAAAGGTGGAAAGCCCGGTTTATGCGATTCTGAAACTCAACGAGGAGATTGACAAGATCGAGCTTCCGGAAGGATATCGCTTTGATCGTTTCGTCGCGACTCAGCCATTCTCTACGGAGAAGTTGGCCATGAAGTGGGACGGAGAGTGGCACATCACCTATGAGGTGTTTCGCGATCTTGGGTTGGCATTTGCCGCGGTGCTGGTTCTGATCTACATCCTGGTTACAGGCTGGTTTCAGTCTTTCCGCGTTCCGTTGACGATCATGACCGCAATTCCCTTCTCGCTTATTGGGATTCTTCCGGCTCATGCCGCAATGGGCGCATTCTTCACGGCAACATCCATGATCGGATTCATCGCAGGAGCTGGAATCGTCGTGCGCAATTCCATCATTCTCGTCGACTTCATTCAATTGCGTCTGAAACAAGGCATGCCGCTGGCCGACGCCGTCGTCGACGCCGGAGCAGTGCGATTTCGCCCAATGATGCTCACAGCCGCGGCGGTCATTGTTGGAGCTGGAGTCATCTTGTTTGATCCGATATTTCAGGGTCTTGCCATTTCGCTGATGGCTGGAGAAGTGGCCTCATTGTTCCTGTCACGTATGACGGTGCCCATTCTATTCTTCATAACGGAATCGAAAAAGACATAGCCGCAATACTTTCAAACCAGGGAGAAGAGACAATGAACTACAACCGACCACATGCCACTGCGAGCTGGGGCACGATGGCGAAGGACTGGGAGTTGGGTGTCGATTATGGCCGCCTGATTCGAGAGCGCTTCGAACGCGCGCAGGCGGCCGTGAAGGCTGCGGGTTTAGGAGCGGTGTTATGTTTCAACGTCGACAACGTCAGGTATATCACCAGCACGCACATTGGCGAATGGGCGAGAGATAAGTTCGACCGCTACTGCCTATGTCCGAGCGAGGGGTTGCCGTACTTGTGGGATCCTGCGGCACCTGCCAAGCGCATCAGTTCGCCCTGGATCGCCGATCGCGTCGCTGCACCAATTAGCATGATGCAGGGTGCGTTGCCACCGGGAATGAACGTTCAGGTAGACTTCGCGCGGCAAATAAAGAAAATGCTTGTCCACTACGGCGTAGACAAACTGCCGCTCGGCGTGGACTTGATGGAATTGCCGATGTTGCGGGCGCTGGAAAAAGAAGGCATCGAAGTGGTTGATGGCCAGCAGGCGATGCTCGACGCAAGAGAGATCAAGACCCCGGACGAGATCGAGTTGCTCAAGGTTGCCGCCAGTATGGTGGACGCCACCTATGTCGACATCGCCATGGCGATCCGGCCCGGCACTCGTGAAAACGAACTCGTAGCCATCGCGCACGATCGCCTGTTCCGCCTGGGATCGGAACGCGTGGAGTGCGTGAACTCCGTTGCCGGACCACGAGGCAAACCGCATTCCCACACGTTCTCCGACCGGATCATCCAACCCGGCGACATGGTGTTTTTGGACATCATGCACTCCTTCAACGGCTACCACACCTGCTACTACCGCACCTTCATATGCGGTCAGTCGAATAAATACCAAATTGAGGCCTATGAGCTTTGCTCGAATTGGGTAAGCGCGTCGATCGACGCCATCCGCCCCGGAGTGACCGTCGACGAAGTGGCTTCGGTTTGGCCGGCAGCAGCGGAATTCGGATACAAGGACGAGGAGGAGGCATTCCTACTGCAGTATGGTCATGGAATCGGCTTGAGCCTGTGGGAACGCCCCATCTTCACTCGAAGATTCCATGGCCAGAACACGGTGCTCAAGCAAGGCATGGTGTTCGCGGTCGAGTGTTGGAAAGGTGCCGAAGACGGCTCCGGCGCTGCCCGTATCGAAGAGGAAGTCATGGTGACAAAAGAAGGTTGCCAGGTGATTACGAATTTTCCATCCGACCATCTGATTTCCTGTGGGCTTCCCGGATGTGAGGTGTTTTGATCTCGCACTTTCCAATCGGTTAGCTTCCGTCGCGGACAACCCGGCAGGAATCGACATCGAAGATAACCTCGCCCAGCGTGAGCTTTGTCTGGTTGCGAAAGTCGGCTGCGAACCGGAAGAACCTGTAGGCGTCTCGGAAATCGGAGACGATACCCAGTGAGGCGCGGATCGCGCCAGCGCTCTTTCCTCCACGTTGCTGCATGAACCGCAGAAAGCGTGGCAGCGTCATGCCGGCAGGCTCCGCGGCAGCAGCACGCATGTCATCCGCGGTTAACCCTTCCGCCGCTTCGCCTGCTCCTGGATTGCAGAAGCATCCCGTGCGTATGGAAATCCGTGCTGCGCTCGCGAGCTCTTCAATTCGCCGATAATCGACGAGGTGACCATCCGGATCGTAGAAATTCATCGTGATGGAACCTCCTCGCGAGGCAGTCGTCACAGGACCGTAGATGCGCACCATGTGACGCCCATTGCCGTGCTGGAGTGCCATCAAATTCTTCAATAGCCATCCGGTCAGGCAACTCACGCGCGTCCTGATGGTCTCGATACCGATGGTCTCGATCAGACTGAGACCAGAGTCCACGGCGGGAATGCTGAGAAAGTTTAACGTCCCGTCTTCGAAGCCCGCTTCACCTGGAGCTAAAATATGTGCGCGTCCTTCGACGGAAGCGAAATTCACGGTTCCTCCTGCGAACCACGGCCGCTTCAGCTTCGCCATAGCGGACCTTCGGACGAGGAGGCAACCCACTCCTGTTGGATATCCGAACATCTTATAGAAGGAGACGCTCACGAATTCCGGCTGCACTGCGCTCAGGTCGAGACGATTAGTAGGCACAAATGCCGCGGCATCGAGCAGCACGTCCCAGCCTTTGTCATGGGCACGGCCGATCAAATCGAGCGGGTGTCTCACGCCAGAGAAATTCGACTGTGCCGGAAAGGCGAAGAGATTCGAATGCCCTGGTTCTGCATGATCCAGGAGCGTTTCGAGCCGATCTTTGTCGATGCGAAGATCGGGAACCGTTAGCGGCGCATATTCAACGCTGGCTCCCTTTGCAAGGGCAAACTCTCGAATTCCGTTAACGGAGTTGTGGTTATCTGCTGTCAGTAGAAATCGTCCACGCGAGAACGGATAGCATTCGCCGACATGCTTTAGCGCACCCGAGGCATTCGCGGTGAATACTGCCGTATATTCGCCTTCAGGCGCGCCGAAGTAGGCGAGCACGTGCTTCCGCGTGGTCTCAACCAGGCTAGTCGCCGCTGAAGAGCTGAGACCGGCGGAGTGAGGGTTCCCGAGGATCCGCTCATTAAGAAGCTCCGTATGCTGTTGAACTTGAGATCTGCCATAAAGACCCGCCCCGGTGTAGTCCAGATAGGTGTGCTGCTGGTGGTCGAGGCGGTTATAGTCGGATGCACGCAATTCATCAAGGACAGCCGTTTCCAGATAGACAGGATAATCCTGAAGAAAGTTGGCGTATGCCTCGTGTTCCATTCTTTCGATGTCCGTCAGCGGGGATACCAGGCACGATAGGATTCGTACCCGCCGGAAAGATTCCGCGCGTTGAATCCATTCTGCGTCAGCAGACGGCAGGCGTAATATGCGCGCTGCCCAACACCGCAGTTTATCCAGATTTCCCGATCTCGCGGCAGTTCCTCCAGCCGCCCCCGTAATTGTCCCATGGGAATATTTATGGCGCCCTTAATCGATCCCTTTTCAAATTCGATGGGATCCCGCACGTCCAGAATCAACGCCCCGGTATCTTTCAGAGCGCTCCAGTCCGCCAGTTCGACATCCCCACGAACGACGTTAGCGGCGACCATGCCGCAGACATTCACAGGATCCTTGGCCGCGCCGTATTGTGGCGCGTAGCAAAGCTCGGCTTCTTCCAGATCAAATACAGTTCCACCCATCTGCATCGCCATGGCAATCACATCCACTCGCCGTTCGACGCCCTCCTCTCCCACGGCCTGCGCTCCCAGGATACGGCCATCCTTCTTATCGAAGATGAGCTTCATGTGAATCGGCTTTGCACCGGGATAATAACCAGCATGGTGGCCGGGATGCAGATACACGCACTGAAAATCGGTGACATTCGCGCGTTTGAGAGCTTTCTCCGTTGCTCCGGTCATCGCAACAACGATACCGAAGAAACCACAGACGGCCGTGCCTTGTAGACCGCGGAACCGTGTTTGTCTTCCTGAAATGACCTCGGCGGCAATTCTTCCCTGCCGATTCGCAGGGCCGGCAAGAGGGATCAACTCCGGCACACCGGTGATCACACTCCGTATCTCCACGGCATCGCCCACTGCCCAGATATTCGGATCGCTGGTCCGCATCTGATCATCGACGTGAATACCGCCACGCAATCCGATTTCCAGACCTGCCCGAACCGCCAGGGAAGTTTCCGGACGAACGCCTATTGCGAGGATCACAAGATCTGCAGAAAAGACTGCGCCTTTTTGAGTTCGAACGGTGAGACCGCCTTCCGCGGGCGCTTCAAAAGCCGCGACGGCGTCTCCCAACTGCAGCCGCGCCGCCTGCCTCTTGAATTGCTGGTGGACAAACTCGGCCATCTCCGGATCGAGCGGCGGCATGAGTTGGTTGGCCATTTCGACGATGGTTACTTCGATGCCACGGTGGGCCAGATTCTCTGCCATTTCCAGGCCGATGAAGCCGCCTCCCACAACCACGGCGCTGCGGGCGGATCGCGCATCGATCCATTCGCGAATCTTCCTGCTGTCGGGAACGGTGCGCAGTGTAAAGATGCCGGGAAGGTCGATACCGGGAAGTGGCGGCCGGATAGCGGACGCCCCAGGGGACAGCACGAGCGCGTCGTATTTCTCGCGATAGAGGCGGCCAGAAACGAGATCGCGAATTTCCATCTCCCGGGCGCTACGGTCAATCGATACGACTTCGTTCTGAGTTCGCACCTCGATGTTGAACCGCTGTTGGAAGAGTTCCGGCGTGGCGACCAGCAAGGCGGCCTCGTCCTGAATCACATTGCCCACGTAGTACGGCAAACCACAGTTCGCAAACGAAACATACGGCCCGCGATCCAGGAGTACAATCTCGATCTGTTCGTCCAGCCGGCGCAACCGCGCCGCACACGAAGCACCGCCGGCAACACCGCCCACGATGAACGCACGTCTTCTTGCTGTCATGTCCGTACCTCTCCGGCAGATTCGCCGTCTGCACTATTCATATTTGATAGTTACCGTCACGCGTCATGCTGCAGAAGGACTCTCGGCGAAAAGAAGAGATACCAAGCCGATTTGCATGGTACGAAGCCTACTGCAACCCGAAGTTCACAAGAAACACTTTTGAAAGTCAGTCAGACTATGCTGGACAAAGTCCAGTTACAGCGCAGAGACTACCCACCCATGCAAATGAACGGGCATAGGAAAGGTGAATCATGAGTTTTGATGTTATTGCATTCGGCGCACACCCGGATGATCTGGAAGTGTCCATGGGCGGCACGGCGTTGAAGTTGGTGGCGGGAGGTCTTCGCGTGCTGTTTGTGGATATGACCGACGGCGAACCTGCGCGATACGCACCAGAGGGGATTCGACGGAACAATGCCACGCGCGCAGCCGAAATTCTTGGCGTCGAACGAACGATTCTCGGTGAACACGACCGTCTTCTTCAAGACTCGGTTGCGTCGCGGTTCACAGTCGCACATCTGATTCGCAAACATCGCCCGCGGTTCGTATTTGGAACCCAGGGAGATGGCGTCCATCCCGACCATCGTGCGATCACAGATATCGTCGTCAACGGAGTATTCTACGCGCGGTTGCCAAATTGGGAACGTGTGGCGGGAGGCGAGGCATTGGCAGGCACCGAACCCCACGAGATCGATCGATTGTTTTTCGCACGGTGTCGAATGGAACGCGCCTGGAGCAATTTTGATTTTGCGGTCGATGTCAGCACCGTCTATGGGAAGAAACTTGAAGCAATTGGCGCGTATGAGTCGGTGTTCCAGGGTGATCAGGCTACGCTCGTGGAGCGATACCGGGCCGAAGATCAATATGTCGGGAGCCTCGTCGGAGTTCCCTTTGCTGAACCTTTCAAAGCACGAACGCCGCTCCTCGTGGACACGCCGACCGCTTTCCTGAAGGTGCGCTTTGGTTAGACAATAGTGATCCTTCACTTGCTTACTTCGTCTTAACTTTCTCCGTATCTTTCAGCTTCGATAATTCCAGGAGGAATCCATCCACAGTGAAGCGTGCGGCAGATTCCGCTTCAACCTGCGCATTGGAACTGGAAGATTCCCATACGACGCGAGAACGCCTTGTCCCATCGGGTCGTTTAGATCCGGGAACTACGACCATGACTTCAACGGCGACCGCGGTACTTGGGTCCAAAGCTATGGAGAAATTCGGAGGCCGTTCTTCGTTCTCCGTACTCGCAACAGTGCGAACAACGACAGCAAACTCCGCCTGTGATGGAACCGGAACCATCTGGAATTCTTTGTGAACGGCGAATGCATCCAGAACTGTTCGACGAACATCAACGCTTCGCGTGAGTGACGGTTCGGATATGGTTCTGGAGTCCGTAAAGGAAGTCGTCAGATAAACCTTTTTCTTGTTCGCAAGTTCAGGCAATTTCCCGCGCTCTTTGGTTCCTTCAGCGTCAGGCGACCACCAGTTCCGAGGCCCTGTCAGATCATTCTGTGCTGAGGCCTTGGTTGCAAGGTCCGCTGCAAGCAAGGTGAAACACAACACCGAAAGAATGCGGCGATAGAGAACAGACTTGTTTGTGATCATCTCAAAATCCTCCGTTGATCCCACCGTTAATGAAACGCCACTACCGGCAGGATAGGTGTCCGACCTTTTTTCAAAATACAAAGTCGCTAAAGCTCTGGTACAAGCGAGTCGTGCGATGTCTGTCAGGAACCATACTGAAATAGTCTCGGCTCATGTTCAAAGCAGTGTCTTTTTCTGGTCTTACTCACCTATTTGCTGTATGGCCATTCCCGAATCGACCGAACTAAGCTGCACACGAAAATAGGGGTCTGAATCCCGGGCCTTCCCACAGGAAAGGACAAATCGGTCGATGAAAGTAAGGCGAAGGGTTTTGGTTATCCTCTTTTTGACCGTTCGATTGGCATTTGTCGACGCCGCAATCGTTCATAGGCAGCAACTCACAGGGACGGGCGAAAACAGGGCGTCGGAATTTTCGGCCTGCAACTCAAAATAACTCGATGTGATAGGAATGAGCTACTCTCGGTCTTCGCAAACAACAGCGTTGTTCCTTCTGCTGCTCGCATTCGGTTCGTTCTCATGCAAACACAAAGTCGCAGCGGCGCCTCCCACCATCACGCTTCGTGCGGATCGGCCGACGGTCACTCGCGGTCAGTCCGCGACATTAAGTGTTTCGACTCAAAACGCCACAAGCGTCTCAATTGAACCGGGACTGGGGACTGTCCCTGTCAATGGCAGCCGTCAAGTAACGCCGGCAGCATCGGTCACATATGTCGCAACCGCCATTGGCCCGGAAGGAACCGCCGGAGACAGCGTCCGCTTAACAGTGAATGAACCACCGCCGCCAGCTGCGACGCCGACACGATTTGCGGCGCCGAACGTGACCCGAGCCGCACTCACCATGGATCATCAGATCCAACAGGTCATGCAGCCGATTCTCTTCGACTATGACAAGGCGGATGTTCGAGGGGACCAGATGAGCATGCTCCCGACGGCCGCCGCATTCCCAAAACAGAACCCGAATCTGCGTTTCACGATCGAAGGTTATTGCGAAGAGCGTGGAAGCGGGGAGTATAACCTTGCTCTCGGAGATCGCCGCGCGAATGCGGTCAAACAGTACATTGTCGGCCAGGGAGTCGCGGAATCACGGCTGAGCACGGTTAGCTACGGCGAGGAAAGGCCCGTCTGCAGCGAACAAACAGAAGCATGCTACCAGCGCAACCGGCGAAGTTCCTTTACAAGGATTCCCTAAAGGCCAACGCCGAATTTCGAAGTGAATACTGTCTTCGCGGTATGGTGCTCAACTATTGCGAGAGACCCGAATAGTATTCCAATGCGCGCGCCCTTCTTCAGGCGATGGCCGTCTGGACTCGCCACTTAATCATCGCAACCTTTACTGCGTCATTTACGATCAGACAAGAAACCATCGCATAACCGAAAATTGCAAAAGACTGCGGCCAGGGCAGTGGCTGGAGTCCTGGCAGTCCAATGCGTGTCAGAATCGTACCCACAAGCAGATCTGCCCCGAGCGCAGTCATGAGAACCTTGCTGGGCATCGTCGACCAGAACCATCTGCGCTCCCGGGCGGATAATACAGAAAACACGGCAAAGTAGAGCAGCGTCAAGAAGCTAAAGGTATAAAGAGCACTGTTGCTCGTCGCCAAACCAAAATACGACCAGCCGATTCTCAACAAAAGCAGCGTTTCGGCAACCATCGCAACTCCCAGGGTCACAGACACCGCAATGAATCCCCCGATGTTCCATGTCTCTGGTTTTCTGGATGCCCGCACCTGGTCGGTGGCCAGGGAAATCTTGGCAAAGTCCGTCAAGAAAGTCAGCAGCAGCATCGAAAATGCGGACACGACGAACTTGCCTGTGATCACATATGCGACGGATACGAAGGCCGCTTTCAGAATCGTCCGGCTAATTTTGTTGATAATCCACGTGAGAATTCGCTGATAGATCGTCCGTCCCTGTTCGACCAGCGCCACGATATTCGTCAAGCCAGGTTCAGTCAGGACGACGCTCGCGGCGCCCTTGGCCACATCCGTTGCCGAGCTGACGGCGATTCCAACTTCGGCCTGACGAAGCGCGGGCGCGTCGTTGACCCCGTCGCCTGTCATGCCAGTGACATGCCCTTCCGCCTGCAGTTGTTTCACCACGATATATTTGTCTTCGGGAAATACTTCCGCGAATCCATCGGCGTCGGCGAAAAGATCCTGATTCTCATTACCGCCGTAATGCGCAATCGCAGTCTTCAGGTCCGCCATGCGTTTGATGTTGTTCAAGCCAACGCCGCGCGCGATTTCGCTCGCGACTGGCAATGCGTCGCCGGTGAGCATCTTCACAGCCACGCCGCGGTCCTGAAGTTCAGCAATGAGCTGCTTTGCGTCCGGCCGCAGCGGATCAACCAACGACACCAATCCGAGTAAGACAAGAGTGCCTGTCTCAGGGCCACGTGCCACCGCAAGCGTCCGATGGCCCATTGCAGCGGAATCACGGACTCGTGCCTCCAATCCATCGACTGCCGCGGGTTGGATTCCGCAGGCTTCGGCAATAGTTCTGACGGCGCCTTTCATGACACGAAGACGCTGACCACTCTGTTCGACTACAGCTTCTGTCCGCCGGTTCTTCGCATCGAATGGCGCGAAGGAAACTGTAGTGAACTTAGGAAGGTTATCGAAGAGATGCCGTTCCCTCACCGCGGTCAGGAACGCAAGGTCGATTGGATCCTGATTGGCTTCCTGCGATGCGAGTGCAGCGGCGAACAGCACGTCGGATTCGGATGCATTTTCCAACGGAATCACTCCGGTAACAGTCAGCTGATTCATCGTAATTGTGCCGGTCTTATCCACACATAGGACATCCATGGTGGCGGCATCCTCCGCGGCACTCAGGCGCGTGACCAGCACGCCGCGTCGAGCCAGTTCCTTCGACCCGAGCGCCATCGTGACCGTGAACATGACGGGAAGGGCGACGGGCACAGCGCTCATCAGCAACACAAGCATCAGAGGAACCATCTCCAGCAGGGAGCCGCCGCGAATTACCGACAGAATGACGACCACGCCAAGCAGCGCACCGACAATGACAAACAACCAGCGGACAACCTTGGTCACCACGGCTTCGATATGAAGCTTAGGACGCGCCTTCTGCACCAGCTCCGTAGTGCGGCCGAAGTAGGTCTTCGCGCCAGTCAGCATGACCACACCGTTGCCCTCGCCCCGGCGAACGACGGATCCAGACGAAAGCACTCCGCCTGACGCCTTGTGCACGTCTTTCGATTCCCCGGTCAATGCCGACTGGTCTACGCTTAATGCGCCATCGAGGAGCTTCACGTCGGCCGGAATGATGTCACCCGGCCGCACGCGGACAATGTCACCGGGAACAAGTTCGCGGGACGGAATGACTTGCCAGGCCGAATCGCGGCGCACGCGCGCATTAACCTGCAACCTCTTCCGCAATGCTTCGACGACTCCAGCGGCTCGGCGTTCCTGCATCAAACTCAGCATGGCGTTGATTACCAACAGTGCGCTCACCACAGCGAGGTCCGAATAGTTTCCGAGCACCGCCGACAGAACCATGATCAGTTCCAGCATCCATGCGGAGATTCCCCAGAACTTGCGCAGGAATTGGAGCACCGGATGATCGCGTCGTTCGGCCACTTCGTTGTAGCCGTGCTCCTTCCGGCGGGCTCCCACATCCGCTGATGTGAGACCTGCGTCAGGATTGACTCTGAGGGCCGTCAGTGCGTCTGGTATCGACGCGGCTGCGATGTCGGGAACCTTTCCGGGCTCATGCTTCAACGTTGGGACTTGCGCGACTGACGTGTTTGGGGCGGTTACCATAGCGACCTTACGGACTCGTTGGCTGCAAAACGAAAGTCCAATATGGAATCATCTCATGAAGAGATCGCAGCCTAACGCCAACCATGGCGTCTCACCCGATTTGCTGCGCAAAATACGATGTGCGCTGTATTTTTCCGTGGTACTTCGACAGACATACTCCATTCCGGAGGTGATCGAATGAGAACCGAAGGAAACACTGTCGTCGTTTCAAACCGACTTCCCCTGTCCAGCGAACCAGAAAATGCGACACCGCACTATCTACGCCCAAGCAGCGGCGGGCTCACCCGAACCTTGGACTCCATCATGTGGGAAAGCGGTGGAATCTGGGTCGGATGCTCCCCAACAGAGGATATTGTTGAACTGACTGAAGAGGGGAGAGATTGGCGCGACAGACACGGCTATTCTACTGCTCCTGTCTGTCTTGGCACGGAAGAAAGGAAGGATTATGAGGGATTCTCAAACGATGCTATTTGGCCTTTGTTTCATTGTTTGAAATCGCAATGCCGGTTGGATCCGGACTGTTGGAGCGGTTACTGCAGAGTTAACGGCAGAATTGCAGAAGCGGTCCAAATTGTCGCCCAGCAGGAAGACTGCGTCTGGGTTCACGACTATCCATTAATGATGGTCGCGAGCCTGCTCCGTGCGAACGGCTCGCATCATCGCATCGGGTACTCTCAACATATCCCATTCCCTCCACCTGCGGTCCTCAAGACATTACCGTGGCGCGTCGAACTGTTAGACGCGCTACTGCAGTTCGATCTGATCGGCTTCCAAACCGAAGATGATCGGGGAAACTTCCTCGCGTCCCTCTCGGCATATCTGCCGCCCGCGCATCCTTTGGAAGTGGACGGCAAAAGCGTTGTGCGTGTGCTCGATCATGTGGCGAGGATAGGAACTTATCCGGTCGGTATCGACTTCGACGAATTCTCATTTGAGGGTTCAAACCCCAATATCGTCGCAGCGTCGAAAGCCATCCGGAAGTACATGAGCGCTGCACAAATTGTTCTCGCGGTGGACCGCCTGGACTCCTCCGCTGGAATGTTCGAACGTTTCAGGGCATTCCAAAGGCTGCTTGAACTCTATCCGCAAATGAGGGGCAAGGTCACGATGACCCAGATTGTGCTTCCCTCCAACGGAACGCCTTCGGAAAACAGACAGGTTGACCTTCAGATCGAATCCGCCGCTGGACAGATCAATAGGCGATTCGGCAGCAACGACTGGACTCCCATCCATTATTACTGTCGCCGTTTGACGCAAGCCCAGTTAATCGCCTTCTATCAATCGGCCGATATCGCCTTAATGACGCCTCTGAGGGGTGGCATGAATCTGGTTGCCAAGGAGTTCTGTGCATGCAGAAACGACGATAGGGGTGTGCTGCTTCTCAGCGAGTTTTCCGGAGCTGCCGAAGAATTGAATTTTGGAGCGTTGCTTGTCGATCCTTACAATGTCGACCACGTCGCTTCGGTTCTATACCTTGCTCTCCGTATGAGCGAGTCCGAACAGAGAGAGCGAATGGCTTCATTACGAAACCACATTCGCACTAATGATGTTTTCAACTGGTCGAACTCATTCCACTCCGACATCGCGCCTTCCAGTACTCCTCCGCGATTCCGGCGCATGCCCCAGGAAAGCTTGCGTGAACGTGTACAAGAACGTAGTCAAGAAGCATGAGCAGAGAACGTACCAAATTGCTCCACCCCTGCCAGGCAGTCGGGGGAGTTCGCTGCGGAGTGACGAACTCCCCTTCTTGTCATCAATACGGGCGACTTTGGGGAACATTACCCGTTCGTCGTCACGATAATCGGTGGGGCTTCGCCGCGCCATACTGCCGACAGGTGACAGGCACAGCGAAATCGCTGTATGTTCGATACTCGTCAACAGACAGCTCGCTATTCGCAGTAATATAATTCTCGGTGCGGGAAACCTCCGTCTCAGACACCTGGAGGAACCAAACATGAAATATCGATCCACATTGTTTGCGCTCGCCATCGGCTTTGGGATTCTGATCGCGTTGATTGCAGCCTTGGCATTGGGGGCGATAAGAAAGGCGGCCTCGATGTATCAGGAGATGCAGGTCGCCCAGGATTCCTATTTACGCGCGGAATCCTTCCGCCGCGGCATCGCGACGGACACCTATCTTGCAGATATACTCCTACGCGATTATCTGCTCGATCCCTCACCCGAAAATGCTCCACGGCACCGGCAGGAACTCCTGTCAGCACGTGAGTCTCTGCAAAACCGGATGGCGGAGTTGTCCGGCTACATACAGGATAACGATAATCCAGCTCTGAACCGCCTTAAGTCAGAAGTTGAAGCATATTGGGTTTCACTCGACCCCGTCTTTGAATGGAGCGCGGAGGAAAAGGCCGAACGAAGCTGGGTGTTCCTGGCACGTAAGGTGCTCCCTCGCCGAGAGGCAGTCGTGAACCTCGCTAAAGAACTATTGACGGTGAACAACGAGAATCTGGAAAAGGAGCGGCTGCGCTTGCAGTCGAGTCAGGCAGGACTTCGCACGTTTCTCCTGCAGATGATGGGAATTGCACTCGGGCTCGGAACGATTGTCGCTTTGCTCACGATGCATCGAGTTGGAGTTCTTGAAAGAAGACATGCTATGCAGAGACAGGAGATTGAGGAATCACAGAATAATCTTCGGCGTCTGTCCCAGCGACTCGTCCAGGCTCAGGAAGGAGAGAAGAAGATTCTCTCGAGAGAATTACACGATGAGGTAGGCCAAATGTTGACCGCGCTTGGTATTGAACTGGGGAATCTGGGCACGCTGCACGATGGTGCTGGCGCTGGATTCCACGCGCGTCTGGAAGACGCCAAAAGCTTGAATGCCGACACCATGCGCGCCATACGCGATCTGGCCATGGGATTGCGGCCATCCATGCTCGACGATCTCGGGCTTGAGGCAGCATTGGAATGGCAGGGACGCGAGTTTTCCCGGCGTACGGGAGTACCAGCAAACGTCGAAGTGAATGGCGCACTCGATTACCTTTCGGATGCGCAGCGGACCTGTATCTATCGGGTCGTTCAGGAAGCTCTCACCAACTGTGCCCGCCATGCCAATGCAAGTAACGTTCGTGTTTCCGTATCGACAAAGAAGGATGGAGTGGTTGCGTTGATCCGGGATGACGGAGATGGTTTTCAACCAGAATCTCCCTCGACTCGAGGTCTCGGCCTTATCGGAATCCAGGAACGCGTTCAAGCCCTGGATGGCAACGTGGATATTTCTTCGAAACCGAAAAGTGGAACAACAATACGGGTGCAGATTCCTGTGGGGGCATCCGCATGAACCGCACAAAGATCCTGCTGGCAGACGATCACGGAATCGTCCGAAAGGGTCTTCGGCTCCAGCTCGAACAGAACAGTTCCTTCGCAGTCGTCGGCGAAGCTACAGACGGACGCGCAGCAGTGCGGATGGCGGAGGAACTCCTCCCGGATATCGTGATCATGGATATTGCCATGCCTAATTTAAGCGGCATCGAAGCGACGGCCCAGATTGTGAAAAAAAGTCCTCAAACAGGTGTCATTATCCTGAGCATGCATTCCGATGAAACCTACATCACAAGAGCTCTGGCGGCCGGGGCAAAGGGATATCTATTGAAGGACAACGCGGAAGTCGATCTCTTCCGTGCGGTTCAGGTAGTAGCCCAGGGTAAACCGTTCTTCAGTCCTGCGATCGCCAAGACATTACTGGAAGACTACATGCGCCATATGCAGCAGCGCGGTCTTGAGGATTCCTATGATCTACTTACCGCGAGAGAAAAAGAGATTCTGCAACTTCTTGCGGAAGGTAAATCGAATAAGGAAGTCGCGTCGATGCTTAATCTCAGTACCAACACGGTGGAGACCCATCGGACCAGAATCATGCAAAAACTGGATCTCCATAGCGCCGCCGAAATCGTTTTGTACGCCGTCAGGAAAAGAATCATCACCTAACACTATCAGTCACCTGATTCCGTCGAGAATATAGGACGACCGCCGTATTCCCTTGCTCCCAAATGAGCAACATACTCGTCTAGCAGGTGACTTATGAATGGCCGGAGAAATCTGATCGTTGTTTCCAATCGTCTGCCAATTACTGCAGAGCCTACGAACGATGGATTGCAATTACACCCTAGCGGAGGCGGACTCGTGACTGCCATGGCTCCTATCTTGCGTGAACATGGTGGATGCTGGGTCGGCTCGCTTGGCGTCGACAAAGACGACGAAGTCCTGAGACTGGCCAGAGACTGGTCTTCCTCTCAAGGCTACTCCATCGAACCGGTTTTTCTAACGTCCGCCGAACAGAGTTCTTACTATGATGGATTCTCGAATGAAATCATCTGGCCGCTCTTTCACGGTCTTCCGTCACGGTGCAAATTCGGTTGCGAGTACTGGCAAGGGTACTGTAAAGCCAATGAGAAATTCGCCTCAGCAGTGGAGCGCATTTGGAATAGGCAGGATTTCATTTGGGTTCATGATTTTCACTTGATGCTGGTTGGCAGGGCTCTGCGCGCCCGTGGTTGGCGGGGTCAGTTGGGATACTTTCATCACATCCCGTTCCCTCCTCCGGACATCTTCGAAACGCTGCCCTGGCGCATGGAAGTGCTCTATGCCTTGATGCAATTCAACACGATCGGTTTCCAGACTTCCCGTGACCAGCATAACTTCCTCGCTTCTCTCCACGAGCTTCTGCCAGGACTCCGTGCCTCAAGCGTTGGCGACCGATGGATGGTTTGGGCTGGTGACCGCCACGCCACCGTCGGAACCTATCCGATAAGCATCGATTACGACGAAATTGAAAACGGAGCGAATGTCCCCTGTGTCTCTGCTGCAGTCGAAGCGATACGAGAGCGGGCAACCGGATTGCAAATCATCCTTGGCATAGACCGGCTGGATTACACCAAGGGGATCTGCGAGCGGCTCATGGCGTTCCAAACCCTGCTGGAGCGTCATGCGGACTTGCGTGGAAAGGTCACTCTAATACAGGCAGTAATTCCCAGCAGGGAACAAATTCCTGAGTACTCCGAACTGAAACTCCGCATTGAGGCATCCGTGAGCAAGATAAATGGTAAATTCAGCCGACCAGGGTGGGTGCCTATCCAATACTTTCATCGATGCCTTTCCCGAACCGAACTCCTGGCCCTATATCGCGCGGCTCATGTTGCGGTCGTCACACCGCTAAAGGACGGTATGAATCTTGTTGCCAAGGAATTCTGCGCGGCACGAACGGACAGTCTTGGCGTCTTGATTCTCAGCGAGTTCGCTGGGGCAGCCCAGGAGTTGAAGTGCGGCGCTCTCGTGGTCAATCCCCATCACATCGCGCGGCTGGCATCGGTTCTCCACTTTGCTCTTCTTATGGATGAAGCCGAACAAACCGAACGTATGGAATTGATGCGGTCGCACATTCGGCGGCACGATGTCTTTAGCTGGTCGCGGTCGTTTCTCGCGGATGGGACGGTTTCGGTTTTTCCCGAAATCACGAAACTGAAGTCTGCGAACAGCGGTCGCTTCCTGCAATCCTCATAGAATCAGCCGCAGCATAATAACTGCCAAGACGATTCTAAAAAAGATCGACCTCGAGTTCAAAAGAGTGTCTTTTTCCGGTCATCCTCATGTATCTGCTGTATGGCCATTCATCGGCAACAATTTCACAATATGCGTCGGATGCCAACGGGACATAAATGGATCGCGATGCACTTCACTTGCTGACAGGTCGAATAGTTGGGTGCGGCTTGTCCCCGCTTCACAACCTCCAGCAGCGGGCATGCAGGTCAAAAGGCATGCGATCGGCCACGCCTCCGCATGGCGTTGGCCTCCCGTGTGGCATGGGATGGTAAACAAGAGAGCGTATGGAATCAAACGGGGGTTAGGTCCACACTGCGAACCGTGAGCGTCACCGATTGAGCACTACGAACGGATAGTTGAGGTCTGGGAACGATTTCCAACTCACGATGGATTTCCCTTCCATTTCTGAGATCTCGGGAATTAGCAGGCTGCTGAAAAACCCAGCTGATCGGGACCGGATATGACGAGCATTCATCGAAACTTCCAAAGAGACTAGCTATGAAAGAAAATGCAGAAAGTTCATTCGGACCTCGGCGGCGTGGCCTCTGTCCGCCAACCGCACCGCTTCCTTATATCTGTGGTGGATATGTCCCCAATTCCTGGAGCAACTGGCGTTCTGCCGTTCGCTCTGGGGCATTCAGCCGCAACAAGAAAATTGTCACGCCTCCAACAATCGAAACCGGCTCAATGACTGCACCGTGCAGACGGAAATGATCCGCCCAACGATCCTGGCGAGGATGAAATAATCGAGAAAGTTGTCCCGTTTGTGAATCTAATGAAGCGAGGTCGCTGCCCTTATATCGGTTGCAAAGCATGCACGCCAAGGCAAGATTTTCGAGAGTGGATGGCCCGCCGTGCTTACGGCTGACAATTTGATCGACTTGATGAGGGAATCCAGTGTCCTGTTCGTCGCTTCGCGGCATTGTCGCTGCAGGCCGAGCGCAGCAGACGAGTTAACTGTCCTTGGGAATGTCCGCCACTTTGTGGATGGAGATATGCACGCTCATCCCCAGGTAGTCGCTTGCCTCGCCAAACCAGGCGCCCTGGAGGGGAATCGCCTGAGCGGGATGACGAGCGAGCGCGACCGGGATGAGCGAAAAGCCTTCGGAGATGCGATTGGTCGGGTCGTACTGGAGCCAGCCTGCGCCCGGTAGATAAACTGACAACCAGGCATGGGTCGAAGCGGATCCCGTCATTGCAACCGAACCGCCATCGAGTGCCGAATCGTACAGGTAGCCGGTCAGAAATCGGCACGGTATCCCCAGCCGTCTCAACGTCTCGATCATCAGCCAGGCGAAGTCGCGACAGGTACCGGATTTGGTGCTCAAGGTTTCTCCGGGCGTCTGGGTACCCTCGATTTCCCGAGCCTCGTACTTAAAGGTGTCACGGATCGCGTCCATCATCTGCTTCAATACCACCGCGGTCTCCGTCTCAGCGCCCATTAAAAAGCTCCTGCCCCAGGCGG
>Ga0184628_10000113_pt1 | contig 44428 bp, 37 predicted proteins | sample PLM4_5_b1_FD_133149 | JGI IMG/M metagenome (GOLD analysis project Ga0184628, IMG submission 133149) | Groundwater sediment microbial communities from an aquifer in East River, Colorado, USA - PLM4_5_b1 | ecosystem: Environmental > Terrestrial > Soil > Riparian zone | place: USA: East River...
CTATCGACGCTTTAGGGGATCTTGATGCCTTCCGAAAAAGACCAGACCCACACACCACGCCGAGAATCGGACACCCTATCAAATAAGCATTGGTTCAAAATTAGTTGAGACCATCACGAACCTTGCAGGGTTCGCTTATTGTAAGGAACCGGACATGGCGGGTCAAATGAAGATGTCATTTACTCAGCAGCTGTTCGAGAGTTCTCGTCCAGGCTTCCGTTTTTTTACAGAGTATGGCTTCGTTCTCCGCAAATTCCTTGTGTTCGTGGAGCTCGTGGGCAAGGTGCAGGGCAGTCAGGACGGCGATCTTCAGAGAGTCCGGAGTACTGGCTACCGCGGCGATTTCCCGCATCCGCGTGTCAACAAGCTCGGCGAGCTCCCGAAACTCCGCTTCTGTAATCGCGGATTTCAGCACGATCGAATACTTCTGATCGTAGATCTCGACATCAACACTGCGCGGTCTGGGTTTAGACAATGGACTCCTCGGTGATTTCCGACAAGTTATCGAGCAGGGATTCGACCCGGGTCTTCACCAGCTCCCGCTCGTTTTTCAAATCCTCGATTTCACGTTCCAGCCGTTCGACGCTTTTGCGTGCCATCGTGAGTTCCTTTTCCACGGCGGCCTTTTCCATGCGAGTGGACTTTACAAGTTCAACGGTGCGAATGATGCGTGCTTCCAGTTCCGAAAATTTATCAACAGCCGAAGGTGTCATTCTACTTCCTCAATTGTGCGCCGAGACGCTGTTCCAAAATATCAAGAATTTTACGATCAAAGCCTTCCACTTCGGTGTCGGTCAACGTGCGATCCGCGGACTGATATACCACCGACAGGGACAGACTGTACTTTGTATCCGCAAACGGACCGGATTCCATCCGATCGAATGGTTCAATACGAGTCAGTTCCGGAATCCCGACATCGGCAATCATCCGTTGCACCGCGACGTATTGGGTCCCTTTGTCGAGGACGAAAGAAAAATCGCGCCGGATGGCGGGGAATCGCGGTATCGCCTGCACCGACTTCATTGAGGTTTTCGACAATAAGGCTTCGACGTTGATTTCGGCGAGAAACACGCGTTGCCGGATTTTCAGCGCCTCCAGCTGCTCGGGATGGATTTCGCCAAATACTGCCAGTTCGCCGAAACGTGCCGACCGTCCCGGATGGTAGTACGGAGGAATTCGTTCCGTACTCAACTCCGACAATTTCGAGAGTGCGCCAATACTTTCCAGAATATTTTCGATGTCGCCCTTGAGGTCAAAGAAGGTGAAATCCCGAGGAGTATCGTGCAGGCTTTGCGTGCGCAATGCTCCGGTCGCGGCAAGAATCAGCGCGCGATTTTCGCCGGACTTCCGGTAGACCTTACTGAGTTCATAGAACTGAATGTCATGAATCCCACGATTGAGGTTCCAGTGAAGCGATTTGAGAATTCCAGGCACGAGTGAAGATCGCAGTATTGCCGCGTCCTCCGTCATCGGATTTTGAAATTTGACGGGATCGATATCCGGGCGAAATCGCCGTTCGGTTTCTTCATCGCTGAAAGAGTATGTTGTGATTTCGCTGTACCCGCTGTTCGACAGGAGGTCGCGCAACTGGCGTTCTCCGGCGTCGCCTGGGAGAAACGATCCGTAGCCCCTCCACGACGGGAGAGTTCCGGGGAACCGGTCGTAGCCATAAAGACGGGCGATCTCTTCCAGCAGGTCCTGCTCGACGGAAACATCCACACGAAAGCTGGGGACCTCGACGTCCCAGCCTGAGGACGTTTTCGCGAACTTGAATTCAAGACGCTGGAAAATTCCGTCGACGACCGAGTCCTCCACTGCGGATCCCAGAAACGATTCAATGCGAATACGGCGGAGCGAGACTCGGACCGGAGCAGTCTTGCCGGGAAACACATCGATCATGCCGTGATGAATCTCACCGCCTGCCAGTTCCTGAATCATTGTCGCGGCTCGATCGCATGCTGTTTGTGCCATCCGGATATCCGCTCCACGCTCGAAACGATAGGACGCTTCGGTGTTCATCCCCAGCGAACGTGCAGTCTTGCGGATGGATTGGGGAGCGAAGTGCGCGCTTTCCAGAAACACGTTCGTGGTTTTCCCGGAGATTTCGGTTTCGGCCCCGCCCATGATACCGGCCAGAGCGACGGCGCGTTGCGCATCTGCGATGACGAGAGTGGAGGGGGTCAGGGTGCGTTCGATGCCATCCAGTGTCGTGATGCGTTCCCCAATCTCTGCCCGGCGGACGATGATTTCGTGTCCGTGCAGCGATTCGGCATCGAAGGCATGCAATGGCTGTCCGAGTTCCATCAGGACGTAGTTCGTGACGTCGGCGACATTGTTGATGGAGCGAATTCCGACGCTCTCGAGGCGCTGTTTGAGCCAGTCGGGAGACGGACCGATTTTCACCCCGGAAATGAAACGGCCGCAATATCGGCCGCAGAGGTCGGGATCCGCGATGGATACCGAAATCGCATCTGAGGTTTTGGCGGTCGATTCACGAAGTTTGAATTGGGGACTGCGAATTGGTGTACCAAATATCGCGCCGACCTCGCGGGCGACTCCGAGGTGGTTCAGGCAGTCGGGGCGATTGGTCGTGACATCCAGTTCGAAGACGGTATCGTTGCCATGAGGCTCAACACTTTCGACGGCGAGCCCGATGCTCGTAACTTTCTTGCCAAGCTCCTGAGCATCTACCGGGATATCCACGAATTCTTTTAGCCAACTCAGACTGATTTTCATAAACGATAAGCTTCAATCAGAACTGTTCGAGAAACCGGAAGTCGTTCTGGTAGTACAGCTGAATGTCTCCAGTGCCGTACTTCAGCATGTGATAGCGCTCAATTCCGAGACCGAAGGCAAAGCCGGAATATTTCTCCACATCGTAATTTACGAATCCGAGGACCTTTGGATTCACCATTCCCGATCCCATCACTTCAATCCAGCCGGTTTGCTTGCACACGCGACACCCGGACCGATCGCAAAAAACGCAGGACAAGTCCACTTCCGCACTCGGTTCGGTGAACGGGAAGAAGCTTGGCCTGAACCGCGTCTCTGTTTTCTCTCCGAAAAACTGTTTGTGAAAGCGCTCCAGGGTTCCTTTCAGATCCGAAAACGTCACGCCCTCATCCACGAACAGCCCTTCGATTTGATGAAACATGGGAGTATGCGTCGCATCCGCAGCATCGCGCCGATACACGCGTCCCGGACAGATGATCCGCACCGGCGGCTTCATCCTTTCCATGGTGCGAATCTGTACCGGCGACGTATGCGTCCGCAGGACGACATCATCGGAAATGTAGAAGGTGTCTTTCGGATCGCGTGCCGGATGGCTTGACGGAATATTCAGCGCCTCGAAGTTGTAGTAAGTGCTTTCGACTTCAGGTCCGTCTTCGACCGTGTATCCCATGGCCACGAAGATTTCTTCGATTTCCCTGCGGACCTGGGTGAGCGGATGCCGATGTCCGAGGCGTCTCCGATTGCCAGGCAGAGTGATATCCAGACGCTCACGCTCGAGAGCGGCGTTCTTTTCCACGCCCGAAAGTCGCGCCTCGAGAAGCTCAAGCGCGGATTCGATCTTTCCTTTGACCTGATTGGCGGCCTGACCGAACGCCGCCCGTTCGGCGGCGGGGATATTGCGCAGGTTTTGGAGCTGTGTGGTTAGAAGCCCGGACTTGCGGGACAGGTATCGATTGCGAATGTCTTCGAGTGCGCGCAGATCAGCCACGGCACCGCATTCGCGGTCGAACTGGTCCTCAATGGAACGAAGCTGACCGATCCCATCGCTCGACATTTTCTAAACCCAGGTTCCATAGTCTTTGGTGACCTTAAGCAGCAACGGCCTTTTTGGCGGTTTCCGCCAGAGTCGTGAACGCTGTTGGATCCTGCAGCGCAATGTCTGCGAGCATCTTTCGATCCAGTTCCACTCCGGCAGCCTTCAACCCATGGATCAACTGATTGTAGTTGAGACCGTTCTGACGGGCGGCGGCGCCAATGCGGATGATCCAAAGCTTGCGGAAGTCCCGCTTGCGAGATTTCCGGTCCCGGTAGGCATAGACGAGCGCCTTGTCGACGGACTCTTTGGCGAATTTATAGAGCTTGCTCTTATTGAGGTAGTAACCCTTCGCAAGCTTCAGAATTTTTTTGCGGCGGTCGTGGCGTTTTGTTCCACGTTTAACTCGAGGCACGGTGAACTCCTTCTAACTATGATCTATGCGTAGGGCAGCATCTTACGCACGGCCGGCGTATCGGCGTCCGTAATGACAATGGACTTGCCCAATTTCCTTTTTCGTTTGGCGGATTTCGACGTCAGGATGTGCCGCGCGAACGAATGATGACGAATGATTTTCCCGGTTCCGGTTACTTTGAAGCGCTTGGCTGCGCCCTTGTGTGTCTTTAACTTCTGGTTCATGTTGTTTCTCTTGTCGCTATACCTTCTTCGGAGCGAATATCGCGATCAGATTCGGTCCTTCCATTTTCGGTCTGGCTTCCACGGCTCCAACTTCGGCCAGTTCTTCAATCAACCGATCGATGATCGCTCGGCCAATGCTCTGGTGCACGATTTCACGTCCCCGAAAGAAGACGGCTGCCTTCACCTTGTCGCCCTGCGTCAGGAACCGGATGATGTGATTCTTCTTAAATATGTAATCGTGCTCGTCCGTATTCGGGCGGAACTTCACTTCCTTGACCGTGATGTTCTTTTGATGCTTCCTCGCCTCGTGTTCCTTCTTGTTCTGCTGGTAGAGGTACTTGCCGTAATCCATGATTCTGCAAACAGGAGGATTTGCAGTGGGTGCGACTTCCACCAGGTCCAATCCACGTTCTTCGGCAATCTTCATTGCCTGAGGAGGTGTTAAAACTCCGAGCTGTTCGTTGTTATCATCGATAACGCGAATCTCCTTCGCCCGGATTCGATGGTTCACCCTTATGTTTTTGTCGATGGTTTGGACCTCCTGAAAATTTCCGCAAAAGACAAACGACAACCTTAACAAAATACTGGGAGTGATTTCAATCACGCCTTTGCGGACGGGGTTGGGTTACTCTACCTCCATGATTAACGCCGTCCGGTATTCAATCATGGATTCGCCGCTGGGTTCTCTGACCCTGGCGTCCTCCTCCCATGGACTTGCGTCGGTTCAATTCGGGTTCAACATGCCTTCCGACGGGGTCATCGACGATGAGGCCAACCGCGAAGCCATTGAACAACTTCGGGAGTATTTCGACGGCAAACGGTCGCTATTCGAATTGCCACTGGACGTTTCCGGGACGCCGTTTCAGTTGGCGGTCTGGAGCGAATTGCAGAAAATCCCCTATGGTTCCACTTGTTCCTACATCGATATCGCCCGTTCGCTGGGTAAGCCCGGAGCGGCAAGAGCCGTAGGCATGGCGAACCACGAAAACCCGATAGCGATAGTCATCCCATGCCATCGCGTCGTGGGTTCGGACGGTTCTTTAACCGGCTATGCCGGTGGGCTCCACCTCAAACAGCAGTTGCTTGGTATCGAAAAGCAGACTCAATTACTTTTCACGTGACCCCCGAAAGGGGGAAATCCGCAATCCGTAACCCGAAATCCGTAATGACCCAAAACTATGTCTAAAAACGAAGCACTGGATACCAAACGTCACTCTCTGGCCCACCTCATGGCGGCCAGCATTCAGGAATTATTCCCCGAAGCAAAGTTCGGAGTCGGACCTGTCATCGAAGACGGTTTCTATTATGACGTCATGCTGTCGCGCTCGCTGACGCCGGAAGACCTTGAAGCGATTGAAAAGCGAATGATTGAGAAGGTGAAGCAAGGGCTCAAATTCGAGCGGTCCGAAATGCCGACCGATGCAGCGATCTCGACGTTTCAGGAGATGAATCAGGACTTCAAGGTGGAACTGCTCAACGACCTGAAAACACGCGGGACCACGATTGCTTCAGAACTCAACGATCCGAATCTCGTCGGCGAGAGCGTTAACGAAATCAGCATGTACAAGACCGGGACCTTTACGGATCTGTGCCGTGGGCCGCATGTGAACAGTACCCGTGAAATTCAGCCGGGCAGCTTCAAACTCACCCGTGTCTCGGGAGCTTACTGGCGAGGCGACCAGGCGAGGGCGCAGATGCAGCGCGTGTACGGAGTGGCTTTTGAGACGAAGAAGGAACTCGCCGATTACTTCACTCGCATTGAGGAGGCGAAGAAGCGCGATCACCGCAGACTGGGTCAGGATCTCGATCTGTTCAGCATTCAGCCCGACACCGTCGGCGCTGGCCTGATTCTATGGCATCCCAAGGGCGGTTTGATCCGGCATTTAGCGGAGGAGTACTGCAAGAAGAAGCACCTGGAGTCCGGTTACGACTTCGTGTATTCCCCGCATATCGGACGCGCCACTCTCTGGGAGACCAGCGGACATCTCGGCTTTTACGCAGAGAACATGTACGCTCCGATCAAAATCGACGAACAGGAGTACTACCTGAAGCCGATGAACTGTCCGTTTCACGTGAACATCTACGGAAATCGACCTCGATCGTATCGGGATTTGCCGATGCGGCTGGCCGAATGGGGAACGGTTTACCGATTCGAAAAGAGCGGAGTTCTCCACGGCCTGACTCGCGTGCGCGGATTTACACAGGACGATGCGCATTTATTCTGCACTCCGGAGCAGATGCCAGCGGAGATCGACAAAGTGTTGAAGTTCAGCGTGGACATTCTTCGCGCATTTGGTTTTGACACGTTTGAACTGTTTCTCAGCACCAGGCCTGCAAAACGCGTCGGACGTGAAGAAGACTGGGATGCGGCGGAAGCTGCGCTGGAAGACACGTTGAAGAGATCCGGTATTCCGTATCAGTTGAATGCGGGAGACGGGGCATTCTACGGGCCGAAGATCGATCTCGTCGTCAAAGACGCCATAGGCCGGCCGTGGCAGTTGAGCACAGTCCAGTTTGATTTCAACCTTCCTGAGCGGTTCAACCTGACTTTTGTCGGAGCGGACGGCGCGATGCATCGCCCCTTCATGATTCATCGTGCGTTGCTCGGAAGCATGGAGCGGTTTTTCGGGGTACTGCTGGAACACCATGGTGGAGCCCTTCCCGTCTGGTTATGCCCGGTTCAGGCCGTCCTCATTCCGATTTCAGACCGGAACGTCGCTTACTGCGAAGGAGTTCAAGTTCGGCTAAAGCAGGCGGGATTGCGGGTAGAACTCGATAAGAGTGAAGAACGAATGAATAACAAGATCCGCAAGGCACAGATCCAGAAGATTCCATTCATGCTGGTCGTTGGCGATCGCGAACAGGAGAGCAATGCCGTTGCTGTCCGGCTTCGATCGGGTGAGGATCTGAAATCGAAAACGATCGAGGAGTTCCTGGAACTGGCACTGCCGCGTACGGTCTGATCGGAATTCTGCGCAGCTTTCAGTTCCGCGTTCCCTGGTTAACGTGAAACAGGTCGTGGGACATTCGCAGCAGCCGCCAGATTTTTCGGGCGCAACTGACCGCAATGCCAATCGAGATGACGAGGAGGCCGGCGAATAGCATGCCGTTAAAAAGGAAGACGAGCATGCTCATCGACCCTTGATGGGGAGTGCCGGCGTCAACTCCCACATAAGTACCCGCACCCAGGAGACGCAACAGGAGAAGCAGTACAAGCAGGTCGAGGAACGCGCCTGAGGCCAGATACGGTTTGATCCACTTAGGCCGAAGCAGCCCCATCACTTCCATCGCCATGCAAGCAAAGATGAGTGAAACTGCAGCTGGCGTGAGCTCGGTCCAGACCGGTGCCCAAACGAGGGGCAGGGAATCCGATAAACCGATCAAGCGTCGCAGCGCTTCATTCAGTCCGAGCCACCAGCCCAGCATGAGAACCAATCCAACCAGCGCTCCAATCGATTCCGACCTGACCAACGGTGCCTTTGGATCCTCAGGCACTTCCGGAAGATCGTCCAGATCCCAATCGTCTGCCTTTAATTTCCCGGACGATGCCCTGCCAAAGTACACGAACAGGAGCGTGACAATCCCCACATTGACCAAGCCGAAGCTGAGGACCGACCAAAACGTGCCGAGCAGGCTACTAAGAAGATGTTCCCGGGCTGTCACCGCGGTTAACGCCACGGCAAAGGCCATCAGGGGAACCATGACCCATAAAACGACTTTCAGTGCCACGAGATACGACGGAAAAACCTCGGGACCTATCAGGTACTGCCGCGATCCGTAACGCGAGGCGACCTGGCGCGGGGGACCGAAGCGTTTCAGGATCGCCACGATCTCGTCCTTATCAAGCGACCGTCGCTCCCGAGACTCTTCGTCGTCAACCTGAGACTCAAGGATTTCGCGAAGTTCAGTGGCGATATCGTCCCGTTGAGCACGCGGCAGAAGTTTGTGAATCGCGTAGACGTACCGGTCGAGCAAGGACCTGGCCTGTTCGTTCATGCAACCCCCTTTGACTTTCCGACGATCCGGCCCACAGCGCTGTTGATGACGTTCCATTCGGCAAGCAGGTCCCTGAGCACGCTCTTTCCGTCCGGAGAAAGCCGATAGAAACGCTTCTTCCTTTTGTCTTCTTCCCGCCACTCGCTGCTGAGCAGGCCCTGGCTCTCGAGTCGACGTAACAAGGGATAAAGCGTTCCTTCGTCGATATCCATTCCGCGGTCCGCCAGCTCTTTCTTCAACGTATATCCATAGTGCTCGTTTCTAAGTTGCGCAAGAACAGCCAGGACAAGGCAACCGCGGCGCAGCTCAAGTCGAAGCGAATCGAACTGACTGGAGATCATGTCGTGTGTCATACAGTGTGTGGTACATACTGTATAGCACACAGTATAAGGCCGGCGCAAAAACTTCTGCCGCCGCCAAAGAGTGGATCTGCCTCTACCATCGGCAGAATTTTCTGTTATCGAGCGGCGGCTCTGATTGGTCAAAGCCGGGCCAGTGCGGAATTCATTCGCGCCGGTTGCTTTGCCTAAGCGCCCACGCTGATATATGATCGCGCGCACTATGAAACCCCTGGTCATCGTGGCGCTCATTCTCTGCTCTGCGCTAACCCTGACGGCACAGCTTCCCACTCCCAACGCTGAAGGAGTTTCCGCAGGCCACCATATCCTTCGTGCAAAAGACGTCGATGTGGCAAACAAGTTCTGGACAACTCTCGGCGGAGAACCGGCGGCACTTGTGAGCATCAAGTTGATGAAGATTCCCGGAGTTCTGCTTTTTATCAGCGCTCCGCGTGGCGCGGCGACGTCCCAACCTACACCGGGCAATCATGGAACGACCGTCGAGTTCATCACCTTCAAGGTGAAGGACCTCAAGGAGTCGCTGGCAAAGTGGAAGGCCGCGGGAATCGAGCCGATGAAGGAATACAAGGACGTGACGCTGCTTGCTCCCGATGACGTGCAGGTTCGCATTATTGAAGATAAGAGCCTGGCCGTGCCTATCGCGTCCGACGGGTTTGTGATGAGCGTGGCCAATGCGGCAGAAGTTTCAGCCTGGTACGCGAAATGGTTCGGTGCAAAACTGAGCAAAAGCGGTTCCGACACGATTGGAGATATCCCCGGCGCTCGAATTGTTTTTCACGAAACCAAAGAACCGATCGCACCTACAAAAGGTCATTCGCTCAACCTGTTAGGTTTCGAAGTGAAGGATCTCCAGGCTTTTGTGAAGAGATATCAGGATGCGGGTGGAAAGTTTGACGGCACCGGCGCAATTACCACAGCCACTTCAGCCAATCTTTCGGTTATCCAGCTGACCGATCCCTGGGGAACTTCCATTGAAGTCAGTCAGGGACTGGCGGCTGTCAAATAAGGACGAAATTTCAGTTACGTGAAGGAGGTTCCTGTGCGGACCAAGACAATTCGAATGCGATTTAAAGTAGTTGCTGTGGCAATTGCCATTGTGGCCGCTTCCGTTATTTTGGCAGCGCAGGCTCCTGTGCTCGTCGCGCGCTATACCGCAACCACGGCCAATGTCAGTGGCGCTGGTGACGCAGTCCGAATTGAACTGCTCAAGTGGTCCACGGATGCGGATCGGGATCAGCTGTTAAACGCCTGGCTGCACCCACCTGCTCCTGTGGTCGCGGCACCTCCGCCGGCGGCCCCGGCAGCTGGAGCCGGCGGCGGACGGGGAGGTCGTGGTGGTGCTGCTGCTCCTCCTCCGGCGAACGGTGATGCTCCGCCTGCGGCTGGTGCTCCTCCCGCGGCTGGTGCCCCTCCTGCGGGGGCGCCGCCACGCGGTGGTGGTGCCGGGCGAGGCGGTGCGGCGCGTGGAGGAACTCCGCCTGCGGCGGGTGCAGCTCCTCCCGCAGCCGCAGCGGACGGTGCGGTGGCACCACCACTTCCTGCTGCTGCCGCAGCGGGCGGACGTGGTGGTCGAGGTGGCGCGGCTCCGGCTCCCGTTGTAGAAGCGCCTCCGGAAACCCCCGAAAGTTCACTGGCGGCCGCGCTGCAGAAAACACCGAGCGTTGGAATACTCTGGACCTCTGAAAGCGCGGGATATTCCATCAAATACGCTTATCGAATTGCATCGCCCGATGGCGGCGAACGAATTATTTTTGCTACGGATCGGCGCCTGGGAAATTGGAGCGACCAGTGGTGGAAACCCACGGGCACTGCCACACCGACGAATCTCGCATTCACCGTATTCGAAATTCGCCTGAACGGCAAAGTGGACGGTGAAGGCCGCACGACCTTAACCGGCAAGGTGGCTGAAGATTCCACGGCAAAAAGTATTTCAGTTGCCAGCTACAGCGAGCAGCCCATCGTGTTCAAGGGTGTGAAAAAGGTTCGCTAGTGATACTTGCTCCTGGGGGAAATTGGGAACAGTCCCAGTTTCCCCCACTCCCCATCTGCCATCACTCTCCCGAATTGCCGCAACTTTGCAGGACCCGGTTCGTAATATCAGCCTGGAGTCGCACCAGGAGGCGATCTTCTTAACTTATGAGTGAATTTGTAATTCAAATTGAAAACCTGACGAAAACCTATCGTACAGGTCTGCGAAGGTCGCATGTATTTGCTGTTCGGAACCTGAGTCTGTCGGTGAAGAAGGGAAGCATCGTTGCATTCGTCGGGCCCAACGGGGCGGGAAAAACGACAACCATTCATTCGCTGCTCGGATTCCTGAAACCCGATAAGGGCAGCATCAAACTTTTCGGCCAGCCTACCGGGTCGGCATCCTTGCGCCGCCGGGTGGGATATCAGTGCGAAATCTTTCACACCTATCCGTTCTACACGGGAACTCAGGCTTTGACCTACTACGGGCGGCTTGCCGGCGTTTCGAAGGACGTGCTCTCCCGGTCTGTGCCGTTGCAGCTGGAGCGAATGGGGTTGACCGCTGCGGCGAACCGCAAGGCTTCGGGATTTTCCAAAGGCATGACCCAGCGGCTTGGGCTCGCGCAAGCCTTATTGCATGAGCCCGAGTTGCTGATACTCGACGAACCCACCAGCGGTCTGGATCCGGAAGGCCGCCGACTGGTTCTTGAAATAATTCGTGAAGAAAAGGCGAAGGGGAAAACGATTTTCCTCAGCAGTCACATTCTCGCCGACGTTGAGCGGACCTGCGATGAAGTCGTGATGGTCCGCCAGGGAGAGGTGGCTTTTGCCGATCAGGTCAGCTCGTTTTCGAACGTCAGCGAGGAATGGGAAATCGAAGTTTCCGGTTTCAGCACTGCAATCCGCGACGTCCTTGGCTCTCGATGCAGTGTTGTGAGCGAGAGCGGCGATACCGCGGTTCTGATGTGCACATCAGAAGACAAGCGCGAGTTGCTCAAGGCATTGCTGTCGCAACCAGTGGACATCGGAGGGATGAAGCGCCGCCGCACCGGTTCTCTCGAAGATGCGTACATGAAGCACGTGGGGAGGGCCTGATGGAGCAGATCCTACTGGTGTTCAAAAATGCGTTCCGCGGCATCCTGTTTGCCCGGTCGATGTACCTTTGGATCATCGCCATCCTTATCGTCGGCCTTCAACTCGCCCCACAAATCATCTTCAGGGACAACGCGCCAAATATCGCGGCTTTCGGGCAGCGGCAAAGACCGGCTCCGCCGGGCATGACGGAGGAACAGCAAAAGCAATATCAGCAGATACAGGAGCTGCAGCGAAAGCAATTCGAACTGCAAGCACAACAAGTCCAGGAGCAGTTTAAGCGGAATCGTCCCCGTGCTTTTGCAAATGGGCTGAGTACGTGGACCACGCTCTCCATTTTCTTTGGAATTCTACTGGGTGCGAATGTGCTGGCGACGGAGGTTTCCGCCAAGACGATTATTACCGTGCTCGCCCGGCCCATTTCGCGGTGGGAGCTGCTGCTGGGAAAGTGGCTGGCAATACAGTTGTTTGGTGTGATGTCCCTGGCGGTGGGCGTCGCAATTCAATTTGCCGCAGGCCAGTATCTGGGGTTCCACTTTTCGAGCCTTCTCTGGCTGGCTCTCTTACACGCCATGGTAGCGATCATGCTTTACAGCGCCATCGCGCTTGCATTGGCAACCATCGGAGGCTGGATGGTGGCCGCCGGCATTTCGTTCGTCATGTATTTCATTCCGGATTTCGTGACATTTCTTAAAGGCGAGACAATTCCATGGAGGCACGTGCTTGGGGTTGGTTTGAACTGGATTGTTCCGCCGGGCTTCAAGAGCATCTTCGTGAACAGCGTCGATGCGACGATGGCGCTGGATCGGAGTGCGCTGTCGAAAACGCTGCTGGAGAACGCGCTCTACTGCGCGATCTTTTTTGTACTTGGATGCATCGTCTTCTCACGACGCGAGGTCCGGCTGGGGTAACTGCAACGTTGTCGTTATCCCAGAGTTTGCAGCCATGCGGGATAACTCATGGAGCTGGCATCTGTCAGTTTCACTCCGCTGAGCTTTCCGAGAAAGGCATTCACGAGGACGGTGAAATCGCTGTGCATACCGGAATCGGTCGGAAACGCTTCAAACGCCACCGAGGTGAATGCCTGAGCGTCCACCCGCAGGTTTGTGACTTCGAGGGCGCCTCCCCGGTCGATGGGCGTTTTGGCATCGACTTCGATGGGCTTCGGCGCAAACGGGCTGATTCGCACTTTTCGAAGGCAGCGCGTCTTATGAACTTCGACGATCTTCGGATCGCCTTTCGTCGTGTTAAACCAACGGCCGAACGCATCCTCAATAGCGGTTCCCTCATAGCTCCATTTGATCCAGCGCTCGACTCTGCCCTCGTGGCCACCGGCGAACTTCTGCGTTCCCATCGAGCTTTCCAGTCCCTTGATCTGCAATTGACCTTCGCGCCACTTGATGCCCATGTCCGCCGAGCCCGGGACAATCAGGTACGCATCCGGCTTTCCGCCCAGCCGGCCGATCCATTTTGGATCTGCGGAGCCTTCCTCGACCCAGCGGCGCAGTTCCGGATGCCGATCGACACCGCCTTCAAGAAACCAGCGAACTTCCTGACTTGAAACCATGATTCGGGATTGTACTGATTTTTCGTAATTTCCCACGCCATGGTTCGTAGTAAAAGCATGTCTGCACTGATGGAACCCACATTAAATATGGAGAAATCGGAACAGGATTTTACCGCTATCTACGAAGCGCAGCATGGCCGCGTGCTTCGATTATGCCGGTATCTGCTGAATTCTTTGGATGCCGCTGAAGATGCCGCACACGAAGTATTTCTGCGTGCCCAGGCGAGAATCTCAACCTACGACCCGTCGCTTCCTCTGTCGAGCTGGCTGTCCGGTATCGCAACGAATTATTGCATCGATGTGTTGCGGCGGCGCGGAACCGAGAGGAAGCTTTTCGATCTTGCAACTTCGGAGAGTCTGGATTCGCCGTCGAATGGTCCGGGTCCGCTGACCGAGATACTGACAGCGGAACGAGGGAGCGATGTTCGCGCTGCGCTCGCCGAGCTGGGCGACAAGTATCGGGTACCGCTGGTTCTGGTTTACTACAATGAGATGAGTTATGACGAGATCGCTTCGGCTCTAGGATTGAGTCGAAACCTGGTCGCGACGCTGATATTTCGCGCCAAGCAGCAATTGCGCCAGAAGCTACAAAAGGAGAAATACCGTGGAATGTCTAACTGAATTCACGTGCTCGGTTTTTGTCGACGGGGAGTTGACGGATCAGGAGTCCCGTAAGATCGAAGAGCATCTGACACTCTGCGAGCACTGCAGAGCAATGTCGGCGGCATTTCGTGAAGAAAATCGTCTGCTGGTTGCCAGCATCCAGGAAATCGATATGAGGGAGCACGCCGAGGCGGCGTTACCGGCCGAGACGATTCGTCCGGTTGCGCAGGCGCGTCCGGTGGATGTTTTGAAGTGGGGCGGTGCGCTGATCGGAGTATCGGCGCTGATCCGAATTGCAATGTCATCGCCTGAAAATCTCGCTCTTCCGTCGATTCCTGTGGATCTGGGCTGGCTTGATCCTTCAAATCTCTCCGGCAGTTTGAACTGGCTCTCAGGCACCATCGCCTACTTAACCGCAGAAGGAGTCTCTCGAATGACATCCCTCGTGGATAGCCTGAGTTTCGTTGCTTTGATTGTTTTGATATTTGCTGGAGTCGTGACGCTGGTACGGAGATCCATTAGCAGGGGGGCTATGGTGGCCACTCTGGGGGTGCTGCTGTTGATCGTATCGGCAACACCTGGTTTCGCCATGGACAAGCGCGTTGCCGGGGAGAACAAAAATGTCACGTTGCCGGCCAACGAGACGGTGGATGACAACCTCTTCGCGGCGGGAGACACCGTCATTATTGATGGAACGATCAACGGCGATCTTATCGCCTTCGCAAGAAGCGTCACCATCCATGGAACGGTCAAGGGAAACGTCTTTACGGGGGCTTCCAACGTCGAGGTGACGGGCACTGTTGAAGGCACCATTGTTGCAGGCGGCCAGAATATTCAGATTGACGGCAAGGTGGGGCGCAATGCGGTGGGGTTCGGTCAGTCATTCATCATCGGGAAGGACGCAAACATTGGCGGTGATGCAGCCGGATTTGGCAACCCCATCCATATGAATGGAAGCGTTGCCCATAGTTTCTACGCATTCGGAATGACAGACATCGCGGGAAGTGTCGGTCGCAACGTGTCATTCCAGGGAGGAATACTTTCCGTTCTTCCATCGGCAAACATTGCGGGCGACTTGAAAGCGGAAGTTGGAAAAGCGGAGATGGTCCATGTTGATCCGGCTGCGAAAATTGGCGGCAAGCAAACAATTGACGTGCCCAAGCCCGGGCCCAGCCGGTACACCAGGTTCGGCTTCTATTTTTCTGAATTGCTCCACGTTGCGGCTGCCTTCGTCGCCGGACTCCTCCTGCTCCTGATCTTCCCGAGGCTCAGACGCGCGGGATTCTCGGATATCGTTTCGGTCCTGAAATCCGGAGGCATCGGGTTTCTTCTGGTCTTTGCTACTCCCATCGCGGCGCTCTGCGTGGCAATTACGCTGATTGGAATGCCCGTTGCCTTTGTCGGGTTTGTGACGTGGCTGTTGGGGCTTTACCTGGCAAAAATCTTCGTTGCGAATTTCATTGGTCGAACGCTTCTGTCATCGCCGGGTGACCGCATGACTTCGGTTGCTCTGGGATTGCTCGTTGGACTGGTGGTGGTTTTCATCGCGATCAATTTGCCGTACGTTGGTGGCCTGATCCATTTTGTTCTGGTCCTGATCGGATTTGGGTCGCTCGCAATGAACTTGTATCGCTCATTCCAGGGCGTACCCGATTCCGGTAGATGACCCACATCGACAGCGCGAAGACGGAAAGCATTGCGGCAGACTGCCAGGGACCCAGGGTATCGGCATCGAAATCGTGGAGACCTGCCCAGACACCCCAGCTGTTGTTGCCCATGTGAAGGATCATCCCCGGGAAAATGGATCCTGTCATGATCGCGATGGCCGTCAGCACGACCCCGAGCACTGCCGTTGGAGCTATTCGAAACAGCGTCATATGGAACATGCCGAAGACCAGGCCGACCACGATAGCCAGCGTCACCGGACGAAGCCGGTGACGTAGCCCGCTGAGCAGAATTCCGCGAAACGCAATCTCTTCACACACTGCCGGAAGCACTGCGAGCAATAGAAAGAGCTGCCACTGCGGCATTCCTGGAGGAATGAGACTTTCCGATGTGCTGCGCAGCAGTTCTTCGGAGACGGGAATGAAGATATTTGCCACACGAAAAACAGCAACTGCGGCCGAATTGGCCGTGGGAATTGCGCAGGCAATCGCCAGCCATACCACAGGCTTTACGCCACGCAGCGACAGAGTCTCACGTATATCCAGTTTATAGATCCGAATCATGAGGACGCTCGCGCCCAGCAGCACAATGATTTCGTTGAAAACAATCTGACGCTGGAGCGAAGCCAGAGCCGGAATGTTGGCGGCGGCAGCAAACTGGATTGCCCACATCAGCGCAAACCAGCGCATCACGCGCTTTCCAAACAGTGCCTTTCCTCCCAGAAATTCGGCGGGCTCCGCGTGCGCCGGCAGAACAATGTCTTCACGCGAGAGCATCTGCCTCGCGGTGCGCATCAGCCAGGACGCCACGCCGACCATGACAAGAAATGTCAGAAGAATCATCGGAATGTCCGGACGTCCGACCAGAATTTCTCTTGCGGCGACACTCACATTTGCGATGGGAACGATTGCAATTGCGGATCTCAGTGGAACGCCGGGCAACAATGAAGTCAGCGACACCAAAAGTCCCAGCAGGTACACCGGGAAAAAGTAGAGATGCGCTTCCTTGTAGGACTTCGCATAGGCAGAAAGCATCAATAGAATCGATCCCAGCGTGATTGCGAGCGGTGCGAACAACAGCAGCAGCGTGAGGGCCATGCTCGTGGACAGTTCCAGATTGAATCCCTCCGGCAGGTTGATCAATTTCAGCTTGATGTAGACGAAAAAATTCAGCGCCTGAATCAGAGTGATCGCGAGAGCGATCGAACTGATTGCGAATTGTTTTGCCGCGACAATCTCGGTTCTGCCCGCGGCTGTTGTCAGGAGTGTTTCCAGAGTTCCGCGTTCTTTTTCACCGGCGATAATATCCAGGGCTGCCACGGATCCGCCGGTAAGCATCAGCATCACCAGGATTGCCGTGATAAATCGTCCCACCGTGAGTCCCGTGACTTGACCGCCGGTTGCAAGATTCGTCGTGCTGATAATGAAAAGCTGATGTGGGTCGCCGGCAAACCCGTGTTCGGCCAGCGCGAGTTCGGTGTCCCGCTGACGCGCAAGCTCCAGAAGCTCGATGATGCGGCCTCGCCCATTGTTGGAAATGTCCTGATTCCCTCGATAGACAACGGTGATCAGCGGCACACCGCTGACACGTTCCTTGGGCGAATTGGAAAACTTATCGGCATCTTCACCTGTCTGCGTCCGGATGTAGAACTGAATGTCACCGGTTTCCAGGGCATTCTGAGGATTGTCCGTGAGAATCTCCGTGAACTTGAAAGGACGAGGAGATGAGGAGTGAATTTCCCTGGTCTTTTCGATCAATCCGCGGATGCGCACGGAAAGCGGCCCAACGATCGCAAACTTGTAAGTCGTATCTGCCAGAGTCTGCGCCCGCTGATCGTTGGAATAATTTGAGGTGAAAATCATCAGCGGCATGATCAGCGCCGGGAGCAGAACCGAAAGCACGATGGTGCGCCGGGCTCGAACCAGCAGCCTCATCTCATGAACGTAAAGCAGTCGGAATACGCTCCAGTTCATTTTCGATTTGTCGGAGACGCGGGATCCTTGACGTAGTGCACGAAGATGTCTTCCAGATAATGCTCGCCAGTCGACACGCGCAGATTTGCAAGCGTGTCGCATGCAAGAATGCGACCGCCATGGATGATTGCAATGCGGTCGCACAGCTTTTCAGCTTCACTCATGATGTGCGTCGAAAAAATGATTGTCTTCCCCTCGGTTCGAAGCTGCCGGATGGATTCCTGGACCTCCAGCGCGTTGAGCACATCAAGTCCAACGGTGGGTTCATCGAAAATGATGATCCGTGGATCGTGTGCGACGGTTCGCGCAATCGAGACCTTTTGCTTCATGCCGGATGAGAGCCGGTCCACACGGGAATCCGCATATTTGGTGATCCCGAATCGTTCAATCAGGGAATTCACCCGGTCCTTCACCCCGTCCGCCGGGTATTGGTTGATCTGCGCGAAGAACTCGATGGTTTCTCGCGCTGTCAGCCGCGGGTACAGCGCGGTGCTGGCGGAATAAAAACCCAGATTCCGGCGCACCCCTTCGGCATCTTTCACGACGTCGTGACCGAGAACTGCGGCCGAGCCGGAAGTTGGTGCAATGATCGTGGACAGCATTCGAAGTGTCGTTGTCTTTCCGGCACCGTTTGCACCGAGAAGTCCGAAAACTTCACCTTCGTGACATTCGAAATTGATGGAATTCACGGCGCGTATTTCGCCGCGTCCTTCGTCGAAGAATGTTTTGCTGAGTTCGCGAACTGAAATTGGAGCGGTCATTATTGTGAGGGTCCTCTGCGTTTGACCTGCCCCAGGGCAAATTTGAGAAAGCTTCCGGAATAAGTGCCAGTTACCAGATCCTCGTATTTCACGAGGGTCGTTGCGATAAACATTGCCGCAGCGATGCAGGTAATTTCCACAGCGACAGTAAGCCCGATCAGAGGCCAGTGGAAGACGCCCTGTATCGCTTCGCGAAACATCATCGTGACATTCATAACGGGAATGAGCGCGAGCTTTATCGTGAAATCCATTCCGGGAGCACTGAGGAACATCATCGGGATCATGATGACAACGTAAAAAGGGCTGACCATCGACTGGCCTTCCTTGAATGTGCGTGCGAACGACGCCAATATCATCATCACCGCAGAAATCAGGAGTGCCATCAATAATGCGCCAAGCAGGATTATCGGAATGGATGCCATGGGGATGGAAATTGCCATGTCCACGCCGTTTCGGTGGAAAATCGGCGTAAGCATCGCACGTAGAGAGAACATCATGGCTACGAGATTCAGAAGCCCCGCAGTAAATGACATGGTTGCAACGTAGAGATACTTGGCTATCAGCACATTGCTCCGTCGGGTGGCGAGAGTCATGACGGTTTCCCAGGTCGAGTTTTCACGCTCGCCCGCCGTGGAGTCGATTGCCGGATGCATGGCACCGGTTGCAAGCATGACGAGCAGGAAGGTGGGAAGCATCAGTCCGAGAAAAAACTGCGCCATCTGACGGTTGCTGGAGATGTTTGCCGAATCGACCCAGTAGTCCTGGTATGCCGCTTTGGATATGCCGAGCTGGCCCGCACGCCGCTCTAGATCCCTGGTGCGGTATTCGACAATTTTCTGTTCGATCCTGGATTCCGCCGTGTCGCTTCGATCGCGGGATTCATCGTAAGTAATGCGAGCCTTGAAATTGGCATCGATGGTGGCCGGGCCATCCCCGGGAATAAACTCCACCAGTGCGTCCAGAGTTCCGCTGCGAATCTCGTGCTGAGGATCCTTGGCGGTTTTCAGTTCAATATGGGGATCCGACGACAGTTGCTGCTGCAGAATGGCATTTGCGACAGGAACGTCTTTCAGCATGACCCGGGATTTCAGATCCGCAGACTGTCCTGAAACAAAGGTGAAGCCGGCGTAAGCCAGCCATAGGATAAGTGGATAAAGAAGTATCGGAACCAGGATACTGCCGGTGACTATTGTTCGGTCGCGCAGTGCGGTCCGGAGCTCCCGAAAATAGAGGATCCTAATGTCTCGCAGGTTCATGCCTCGTGCTTTTCCCGGACATACACTACCATGGCGGCCAATTGCCTCGTTCAAGTCCGGAACCTGAGGCATGAAAAGAGAGCACCGGCAAAGCCGGGAAAAATTCCGCGTCAATAGTTGCTGATAAACGCAGTCACTTAGAAGTATGATAAGGCCACGAAAAAGACCAGAAGGACCGGGGGTAACTAGCTGAAAAATGAACCCAATAAATGGCAAAACGCGCAAATCGGCAGGGGTTCATGCAAATTGAAGAAAATCTAGCGATTGTTGTATCCTTCCGGCGGTTTCCTTCGTAGTCGATTTCAGGCAGATCATAGGTAAATTGGCAATTTAACTCATAAAGTTCGTGAATCGGAGCGATCCATCATGCAGAAGAAAGTTCTGACACTGGGAAGTCTGGCGATCTTGATAGTCGCCTGCGTCCTCTTTGGGCAATCGGCGGGTACAGCGCCGCGCCCGGCCTCAACTTCCGCCGCTTCCACACAGGCGGCACCGGTAGGCGCCGCACAGAGAAAAATGCTCGATCAGTATTGCGTCAGTTGTCATAACGAAGACGACCAGGTCGCAAGCCTGATGATCGATAAACTGGACCCGGCACACGTTGGCAAGGATGCCCAGACCTGGGAAAAAGTTGTGCGTAAGCTTCGTGCCGGAATGATGCCACCGTCCGGCAATCCCCGACCGGACCGGGCCGCAACGATGGCACTCGTGGGCTGGCTCGAAAACGAACTGGACAAGAGCGCAGTTACCTATATGCCGCCGCCGGGGCTCCATCGCCTGAACCGGACAGAATACGGAAACGTGATCAAGGACCTTCTGGACCTCGAAATCGATCCAGGCAAATATCTTCCTACAGACGATTCCACGCGCGGATTCGACAATATTGCGGGCGCTCTTGGCCTTTCGTCGACTCTCGTCGAATCGTATGTTTCAGCAGCAGGGAAGATCAGCCGACTGGCTCTGGGTGATGCGACAACGCCGTCGCTGGTTGTGTACCGCGCGCCAGAGGACACTTCTCAGGATTACCACGTACTGGGCATGCCGCTGGGTACTCGAGGCGGACTGCTCGTGAAACATGTTTTCCCATCGGACGGTGAATACACCATCACCGTAACGCCAATCTTCGGGGACAACATGTCTCCTCAGGGATTTGGAACAGTTCCCTGCGAAAAGATTGAGTTTCTGCTCGACAATGAGCGGCTCCAGATTATGGATTGGCAGGGTGGCGGCCGAGGCGGTGGCGGAGGCGGCAACTGCGGCGCTGCTGCCGGTGGTGGCGGTGGCGGTAACCGCGGGGGCAATGCAGGTCAGCAGCGCGGAGGCAATGGCGGAAATGGCGGTGGACGCGGAGGCAATGGCGGTGGACAGGCCGCGGCCGCAGGTGCAGCCCCGGCAGCGGGAGCAGCAGCTGGAGCGCCGGGCGCTCAGGCCCCAGCTCCGGGTGCGGCAGCACCGGCTGGCGCAGCTCAGGCTAACGCTGGAAACGGTGGCGGTGGTGGGAATGCGGGCGGCGGAAACGCTGGCGGCGGCGGTGGTAACGGAGGTGGCGGCCGAGGCATGCAGATCCGTTTTGCTGCAAAAGCCGGTCAGCACTCGGTTGCCGTAACTTTCCTTCAGACCAATTTCGCTCCGATCCTCGACATCGATATCCATCCGATGCGAGACACTGTTCAGACAGGTCCCACTCCGGGCTATACGTTCTTCCCGCATGTGGGCACGATTCGAATTGAAGGACCCTATAACGCGGTGGACGCTCAGGATTCCGCAAGCCGCCGCAAGATCTTCATCTGCCGCCCGACAGGCGCCGCGGATGAGGCAGCATGTGCGCGGAAGATCATTACGAATCTCGCAAGCCAGGCATTCCGGCGTCCTGCCACAGCCGATGATCTTTCGTCGCTGATGGATTTCTACCAGGGTGGCCGACAAGAGCAGGATTTTGATCATGGTATTGGAGTGGCGCTCGCCCGCATTCTTGCCTCTCCGAAGTTCATCTATCGGATGGAAGTGGAGCCGGCAAATATTCGGCCTGGTCAGACGTATCGCATCACCGATATCGAACTTGCTTCGCGATTGTCGTTCTTCCTGTGGAGCACTCGGCCCGACCAGACACTGATTGATCTGGCGAGTAAGGGCCAGCTGAAGGACCCCGTGGTTCTCGAAGCGCAGGTTCGCCGAATGCTCAAGGATCCGAAATCCGAAGCGTTGTCGATTAACTTCGCCGGCCAGTGGTTGAATCTTCGCGGCATGCAGGCTGTTGGCCCGCTGCCGTTGTTGTATCCGAACTTCGACGATCCGTTGCGGCAGGCCGAACGGCGCGAAGTGGAGTTGCTCTTTAACAGCATTGTCAGCGAAGACCGTAGTGTTGTAGACCTGCTGACCGCCAATGACACGTATGTCAATGAGCGGCTCGCCAAGCATTATGGCATTCCCGGGATTTATGGCAGTCAATTCCGGAAAATCATTCTTCCTCCGGAGCTGGATGTTCGTCGAGGCCTTCTCGGAAAAGCCGCGATTTTGACGACGACAGCGAAGCCCGAGCGAACGTCGCCCGTGACACGTGGCAAATGGATCATGGCCAACATCATTGGAGTCGGTCCGCCGGATCCGCCGCCCGATGTTCCGGCATTGAAGCCGACGTCGAATGATGCCCGAGGCAATGCCAAGACGCCGACGATGCGGCAGAAGATGATCGACCACCGGGAACAAATCGGTAGTCCGGCCAATGCCGCGTGTATGCAATGCCACAAAATGATGGATCCGATCGGATTCTCACTGGAAAACTTTGACGCGATTGCGTTGTGGCGTACGGAAGATGAGGGAACTCCAATCACGAAGTCGGAAGTCGTCTACGACGGCACGACGGTGAATGGCCCGAATGGCCTGCGCAACTGGATCGTGAATACCTATTCCAGCCAGTTTGTGGAAGTCACGGCGGAGAAACTATTGACCTATGCGCTGGGCCGCGGAGTGGAGTATCAGGATATGCCACTGGTTCGATCCATTGCCCGAGACGCCGGCCGCAACAATAATCGATTTTCGGCACTCGTTCTTGCAGTTGTGAAGAGCAAGCCGTTTCAAATGAATATGAAGGTGCAGGAGACAGCGATTCCGTCGAGCACCACAAAGAAGGAGGGCAATTAATATGTTTATTACCAAGAAGCACATGCCGCGAAGGACGTTTCTGCGTGGCGCTGGTGTGACCCTGGGCTTGCCGTTGTTGAGTTCGATGATTCCAGCCCAGACGGCCCTCGCCCAGACGGCTGCAACGCCAACGCCCCGATTCATGGGAATCTTTTATCCGCACGGAATGGCGCCAGGACATTGGGAGCACCCGGAAGGAAAGCTGCCAGAGAAGATGTCCAATATCATGGAATCGCTCCAACCGGTTCGGAATCACACGACAGTCATCAGTGGAATCTGGTCGTCGTCAGCTGAGGCGCCTCCGGGTACCACGGGTTCAGACCATTGGGTCGCTGCGGCGTTTCTCAGCGGTAACAAACCGAGGAAGACTTCCGGATCGGACTCGACCGTGTGGGAGCCGACCATCGATCAACAGATCGCATTGAAGATTGGGCAGGGTTCTATTCTGCCCTCTCTGCAGGTCGCAGTCGAAGATCCCAACAGCAGTTCCAGCAACTGCGGTGAAGGCTACAGCTGCTCGTACACGAACTCCATTTCATGGGTCTCCGCGAACGACCCAAAAGACAAGACTGCCACGCTTCCACTCCCGATGGAACTTGACCCACAGGTCGTGTTCGAACGTTTGTTTGGCAGTGGAGCGACTCCCGAAGTGCGCGCTGCGCGCATGAAACAGACCAACAGCGTTTTGGATTCACTGCTGGGAGAGCTTGCCGGTCTGAAAAAGAATCTGGGTACGGCGGATCGTCGCACTGTGGATCAGTACACCGACAACGTTCGGGAAATTGAACGCCGCCTGGGTCTTGCCAAGAATGCTTCGACGTCCATCGCGCCGATTGATGAACCTAACGGCATACCTTCAACGTATGACAAGCACATTGAGCTTCACTACGATCTGATCGCACTGGCATTCCAGGCGGATATCACGCGTGTGGCAACACTCCTCGGAGCTCGCGACCTTACGGGTACGTCTTATCCGCTACCCAAGGGTGAATTGTTCCCGGACGGTGGCACCAGCCCGAGCTATCACGGCGGATCCCATCATCAGGACATTCCCTCGAACATTGCCAACTACGCCAAGATCGGGAGATACCATGTCTCCAAAATGGCGTACTTCGCAAAGAAACTGCAATCGATCCCGGATGGAGATGGGACGTTGCTCGATCATTCCCTGATCCTTTACGGGACAAACATGGGCAATTCGAACCAGCATCAACATTATGATGTGCCCCACGTTCTCGTCGGCGGCGCAAGTGGACAACACAAGGGTGGCCGTCAGATCGCGTTCGATCGCAAGACATGGAGGACTGGAAGCCTTCTGTTGAGCGTTCTGGACATGTACGGCATACACAACCCAAGTCAGGGCGACAGCAACGTCCCTGATTGGCAATATAGCGGCCGTCTGGCGAAACTGTAATTGAAGGGATAGGGGTACCGAACAATGACCAAGGAACAGTCAAAGCGCATAGTCGTGGGCATCTCAGCAGTTCTGCTGTTGTCTCTGGCAGGACTCAGCTTTGGGGCCGCCGCCCAGAGCGAAGTTGCCGATGCCATGATGAGAGGCGACAAAGCCGCCGTCGGCCGATTGCTCGCACAGAAGGCCGATGTCAATGCAGCGCAAGTCGATGGCACAACCGCAATTCATTGGGCTGTGTTCAATGATGACAGCGTAGCATTCGATCAGCTGATCGCCGCCGGCGCGAAAGTTAAAGTCACCAATCGAGAAGGAGTGACTCCCCTTGCCATGGCTTCCTTGTATGGAAATACAGCCATGGTGACGAAACTGTTGAAGGCTGGTGCGGATGCGAAAGAACGTGGTGTCAGCGGTGAAACCATGCTGATGCTCGCTGCACGCAACGGCAATCCGGATACGATCAAGGCTCTGCTTGCCGCAGGTGCGGAAGTCAATGCAAAGGAGACTCTTCGCGGTACAACCGCATTGATGTGGGCTGCCGAACAGTCGCATCCGGCTGCTGTGAAGGCGTTGCTGGATGCCAAAGCCGATTTTAGCCTGAAGTCGTCGGTCGCTGGAGTTCCCCGCGCGTACATGGCGAATACGGTGAACGTGGCTACTGTTCAGGCTGCCCAGGCGCGAATAGCAGCAGAAAAGGCTGGTTTGCCTCCTCCGCCGGCTCCTGCAGGTGGTGGCGGTGGTGGTTTTGGCGGTGGTGGTGGAAATCGTGGCGGCGGTAACAATCGCAACGCTGCCGGCGCCGTCGGTGGCGCAGCCAATGGTCAGGCAGGTGCGGTTGCCCCGGCTCTTCCCGGCGCGCCTGCAGTTGCGGGTGGCGGCGGAAACGGCGGTGGCGGCAATCGAGGCGGTGGCAACAACCGCGGTGGAAACGGTGGTGGCGGCAATCGAGGCGGTGCCGGTGGTGGTGCTCCAGCTGTCGCAGCAGCAGATGCAGCCGCTGATGATGACGGCGGAGATGACGCAGCAGGCCCGATCGCTGGAGCTACCGGCAATAGCGGTGGCGGACTCACGGCTCTGATATTTGCCGCACGTCAGGGCGATCTGGAATCGGCGAAACTCATCCTTGCTGCCGGAGCGGATATCAACCAGCCGTCAGATTACGGATGGACTCCTCTCCTGACCGCGACGCAGAACCGACATTACGTTCTCGGGAAATATTTGATGGACCGCGGAGCGGATGTAAATCTTGCAAACAAGGCTTCATTCACAAATCTGTATCTGGCTACCGATAATCGAAATATCGAAGGCGGCGATTTCCCGGTTCCAAAGGCTGACATGGACAGCCTGGAATACATCCGGGCATTGCTGGACCACAAGGCCGATGTGAATGCACCGGCTCGCGAGAACACGCTGACCCGAACGATCTTTACCATGCAGTGGCTGTTTGAACGTGGCGCAACACCCTTTGTTCGCGCTTCCCAGTCCAGCGATACGGCACTGATGAAACTTCTTCTGGAACGGGGTGCGAATCCGAAGACTCCAACCGACTACGGGGATACAGCCCTGTCGGCGGCTGCCGGCATTGGCTGGGTTGAAGGTGTGACTTACGAGTGGTCCAAGGAAGAGAATTATCAGGCCATCAAAATGTTGTTGGATTTGGGACTGGATCCCAATGCTGCCAACCGGGATGGCCGGACTGCGCTGATGGGCGCCGCATTGAAGGGCAGAAATGACGTCATTCAGCTTCTGGTGGACCGTGGCGCGAAACTGGAGACTCGAGACAACGGAAGCCGTGATACGGACAAGGCGGCTTCCAAACTTGCCGGAGTAACATGGCAGGCGCTGGACTATGCCGAAGGGCTGGTTCGCGTCGGTGTGCAGTCGGCGGTTCTTTTTCCGGACACTGCGAAGTTCATTCGCAAATTAATGATAGAGCGTGGGCTCCCGGTACCTGCAGAGAATCGGAATGTGGATTCGATCTGCGTTGTGAACGGCCTCTGCAAGGATGTCGCCAAATAGCAGACCCGTTTTTCTCGACTGAAAAGGCCCCAACCAGTTCGCGTGGTTGGGGCCTTTTTTTATTCCTTGGGTCTGAAATTTCTGGCGAGATAGTTCAGGATAATGGGGAAGTCTTCATCCGAAAGCGGAGCCCCTTCATTCAGCATCGACAACAGTGTTGCCTCCCACTCGTCTCTGGATCCCGTGTGCATGCGAATCCTGTCGAGCTCGTGGCACTGCGTGCAAATAGTCAGCATCACCCTCTTGCCCGCACCCTCCGGCAGTGGTCCATGCTTTCGAACCAGATAGCCAACGAATCCGGGAACATCTTCCTTCTTGATCGACGACCCCTTCTCAATCATCGAGTTCACCAGCTTCGTCCATCCGTCGGCATCCAATGCCTGGGTATCGATATTTCGAAGTTCATGACAGCTTGAGCAGGATTGATTCAGGATCTGCTCGCCCCGGGCATCGGTCATCGTGGCTTCCTGTACCGCTCCAAATGCCACTACTGCCGAACATGCCGTAGCCAATACCCACAACGCAGTTTTTCCGCGCATTGACTTCATCTTTGTTTTTCCTCGCCTTTCAGGGACGCGATTTTACCAGAAAATCCAGCGGGCCCGCATGCGTAGACATCCATCACGCTGAGGTTAGACGGTATACTCTGATAAAATCCTTGTCCTAAAGGAGTCCCGCCATGAAACCCCGGTACATTGTTCTTTTAGCGTTTCTATCCCTTGCAGCTTCGGCGATGGCACAGGGTACAACCCGGACACTGGCGCTCGTCAATGGCGAGGCCATCACGGAGGCCCAGGTGACGACCATCGCTGCATCGGATCTGGCCACTCTGGAGTCAAAGAAGGCGGAGAACCCGGCGAGCTATGAGCGCGACAAGCTGGTGATCCTGCATAAGGCGCTGGACGCGATCATCGAGGACAAGCTGGTTGCGGCAGAAGCGGCGAGAGACAAGGTCACGAAGGAACAGGTCCTCTTTGCGGAAGTCGAAAGTAATGTGTCGACTCCATCCACTGAAGAGGCGGAAGCATTCTACGCGGCGAATAAGGCTGTAATCGCGCCGCCGCACGATCAGGCGATACCACTGATCAAGCAGTACCTGACGGATCAATCGCGCAAGCGCTACCGCGACGCGATGGTCTACATGCTGAAAAAGCAATTTCCAGTCAAGGTATTGCTCGATCCCGTTCGCACGGATATCGCCACTGCGGGCCATAGTACGCGAGGTCCGCAAAGTGCGACAGTGACGATTGTCGAATTTTCGGACTTCCAGTGCCCCTTCTGCGGCGGTTTATTTCCGACACTGAAAGCCATCGAGAAAAGTTATCCAGAACAGGTGCGGATCGTGTATCGGCAATTCCCACTCACGTCCATTCATCCGTTCGCTCAGAAAGCGGCGGAAGCTTCGCTGTGCGCCAACGACCAGAAACGATTCTGGGAATTTCACGACTCCATGTTCGGTGATCAGGCACACCTCACGGTGGATGACTTAAAGAAGCGAGCCGTCGATTTGAAGATGAACACCGCAGACTTCAATTCATGCCTCGACGGTGGCGCAAAGGCCAGCGCCGTGACCAGCGCTATCGAAGAAGGGCGGAAGGCTGGAGTAAGCAGCACGCCATCCATGTTTATCAATGGTCGGTTCCTTTCCGGAAACCAGCCCTATGCGGATATTCGGGAAATCATCGAAGACGAATTGCAGCGCCAGGCCCAGGCAAAGGCAGGAGGCAGGTAGGATGGCGCCCGCCGGTAATTCCCAAAGGCGAAAGCTTGGAATAGGCGTGTTGATCCTGCTGCTTCCGGCAGCGGCGTATGCATGGCTGCGAGTTCAATCCTCGAGATCCACGACACCCCCAGCGCCGGCAACAACTGCAACACCGGCGGCGTCCGCAACCGTGCCTGCAGGTTATGCCGCCGATGCCGATCCCGCGGTCGCCCTGCAGCGACGGCTGGATTCCGGGGAAGTGAAGCTGTCATATGATCCGAAGTTCGGATACCTGCGATCGTTGCTTCAGAACTTGAAGATACCGGAATCCTCGCAGACACTCGTGTTTGCCAAATCCAGTTTTCAGCTCGACCACATTTCGCCGCAGTCGCCGCGAGCGCTGTATTTTAACGATGAGGTCTATGTTGGATACGTTCCGACCGGACCGATTATAGAAATCGCGGCTGAGGATCCCAAACTCGGTCCCGTCTTTTACACGATCGACCGCGACCAGGTGGTCAGGCCAAAGATTGAATCTCAGACCCAGACGCGAAACTGCATTGTCTGTCACGATGCATCGTCGAGCGACACTCCCATTCCGCGGCTCCTCATGCTGTCCGTGCTGCCAAACCCTGCGGGCAATGCGTTGCGGGCGCTATCTTTACTGACGAATGACCAGAGTCCGATGAATGAACGCTGGGGAGGTTTCTACGTTACCGGAACGCACGGCGCTCAGCGGCATCTTGGAAACATGCTGGTTCGGTCGCCTGCCTCGGAGATTGATTCCATCAAGAATTACATTCCGCGATTGAATTTGGAGACCGGGGCAAATGTAACGGACCTGAGCTCACGGTTCGACACAAAGCAATATCCCACTCCGAACAGCGATATCGTGGCGCTGATGCTCCTCGCGCATCAGACGCATATTCACAACCTGATTACGTTGGCGACCTATGAAGTCGAGGAAGCCGTGAAGGCGCATCCGGAGGAAGTCGAAAAGCTTGTGAAAGAGGATGGAGATCTTCTCGTGAATGCGATGTTGTTTTCCGGCGCCGCGAAATTTACAGATCCTGTTAAAGGTACGTCCGGCTTTTCGGCAGAGTTTTCGAGTCATGGGATACGCGACAGCCACGGGCGGTCGCTGAAGGATCTGGACCTGCAGCATCGTTTGCTCAAATATCCGATGAGCTATCTGGTCTATTCGAATTCGTTTGATGCAATGCCGGTTCCGGTTCGCGACTATGTCTACCGCCGATTCCGCCAGATCCTGTCCGGCGACGACAAGACTCCTGCCTTTGCGCATTTGACGGATGCAGATCGTGCGGACATTCTCGGAATTCTTCAGGAAACAAAACCCGCTTTCGCCGCCGCTGCGAAGTGAATACCTGCGATAGACAAAAAAATCCCCCGCGGTATTCCGCGGGGGATTCTTCAACCGACGTACTAGTCAGAACGTGAACCGAAGCTGACCCTGGAACTGACGGCCGGTCCAACCTGCGGTAGCATTCTTAGCCGTGATCTGGCCAAAATTGTCGGTCAGACTGTTGTTGCCGAGACCTGTCGGGCTTCCTGGTGTCGGATGATTCATCACGTTGATGGTATCGATCCGGATTTGAAACGACTTGGACTCCGAAATACGGAATTGCTTGCTTACGTTCGCATCCAGTGTCCAGTGCGATGGCACATGCATCGTGTTGCTTGACAGGTTGCCCTTGTGACCGGGCCTCGGATTCTGAAGAACCGGTATCACGGATAGTCCGCCGGCAGTGAGGATCGAACCCGGCGTACCCGCAGGAACGATCTTTCCCAACCCGGTCAATGTGCAACTCGTGGCACCTGAAGCCGGGCTCAAGGTGAAACCATTGGCATCCGGAGTCGTAGCGACCGTTCCGTCGGTGCACTGAGGATCCTTGAAGGAGGCATAAGGAGAAGGGGATCCGAAGTAACTTCCGGTATTACCCTGCCACGTCACGTCTCCGCGAGGATTGTCCCAAGGTCCAACGACGTCCGGACGCGGGTTGGCATACAGCATGTTGCCGGTGCCAACAAGCGAGGTTAAAGACCCGGTCGGCAGCGTGTAGATGAAGCTGGTCTGCCATCTTTCAAGAGCTCGGGCAACCCAACCGGAACTGTTTCCAAACAGCAATTTGTTCGGGCCGATCGGAAGCTCAAATGTGCCATTGGAACGGAATTCCTGTCCAACGCTGGTATTCGACACACCGTAATCCAAATGCGGATTGAGAGGATCGGTGAACCCATTGCCCGGCTGAGTCATGGTTTTGCTGAAGCTGTATGTTCCCTGGACGCTCACCCCCTGAATGGGACGGGCTGTAAATTGAAACTGTCCCGACTGATAGTTGGTGTGTCCCAGGTTTTTCGCATACTGCGCCTGAGTGAGCTGAGGATTGGTAATGATGTAGTTTTCCGGGAAGCAGCGCGGAAGTATGGTCGTCGCTCCGACGGTGAAGCCCGTGGCCAGTCCATTGGCAATGCGGTCGCACCCGTTGCGAAGAACGCGCTGGGCCGCGCCGGAGTAGACCTGACCTGTCGACGGATCGATGGGCAAGTCTTGTGCGTTGTTGTTGGTCGTCGCAACGGTGGTATGCAGGATCGTGGTGTTCAAAATTCCGTTCACCACAGTCGCATAGTCGCCGTTGGCCAGGCTGGTCGCAAACAACCGGCGAATCTGAGCTGAACCGCGCTGAAGCACGCCGCCGGTTACCGTTCCGACCTGACCGTAGCCTGCCACAGCGGGATTGAGATTCAGGCCCATCAGCATTTGATCGAACAACGGATCGTCTCCTCCGGCTCGCGTCACTTCCAAAGCGCTGAAGAGTTCCGGGTTGTGGTAAACATTGACGGTATTGAGATTGAAACTTCCCGCAGCTCCCACTCCGCCGCCGCCCGTACCCGGCTGTGCATGTGCGTAGGTGTTCACGAAGCGAAGGTCAACAGTGTATTTACTCCCGATATTTCGCGTGATCGATAGCGTGAGATTATCCGTATACGGAGTCACATAATTCGGGTCATACATGGCGTAACCTGCCGCCTGACCGCCGCTGATGCGGTTTGCGATCGGAATCGCCACGCCCGGTGCGCGAACCGGATATGTGGGAATCAGTGTTTGCAGGTCCGTCAAATTCAACGCCCGCCCTGTCGCGAGAATGTTGGCGACTTTGGGGTCGGTAAGAATGAGTCCCTGTGCCTGGGAATCCCCACCGTATCCGCTGACGATACCGCCACTGAAGTTGGAACCGGCTCCGCCGTAAGTGCGCTGCACTCCGCCACGCATTGTGGTGCTCTCGTGAAACCAGGGAAGCTGCCAGGCAAATCCGATCGCCGGACTGAACTGCCCGTTTTCCGGGACCAGAGAATCGTTTGGATGATTCGACCCCGGCCCCACAAACACGACGGTCGACATCAAGGCAGGGTTACACGTTGAGGCCGGAAGGCCGGCAGTAACGACACCCGTCTGACAGCTCAGAGGCGCTGTCGTTGGGTTGGTTCCGTAACCGGTGATAAATAGGTTTCCTGGCACCATCCATTGGGAAAGAATGTCGCCGCTGGTCGGGCGGCCCGCGCCGTAGAGCCCTGCGCCGTCGCCCTGAAACTTGTTGGTCAGACCGCCACGCAGGTAGGGAGAAAAGTTTTCGTCCCAGCGTATTCCCAGGTTGAGGGTGAGACGCTTGGCAATTTTGAAGTCGTCTTTCGCAAAGATGCTCCACTCGTTCGAGATCTGAGTGCGAGCCTGGTGTCCGTAGTCCGGATTTCCAGTGGTGATGATGTCTTTCGCTGTCGTGGTGTCCTTCCATACACCTGCAGCAACGTCGCTATAAGTATCGATCCAGAACGCCGTGGAGGCTGTTGCAATTGATCCATTCAACAGATAAGTCAGGTTGATGGCGTTGCTGCGGGCGCCGCCGGCATTGTTCGGACCATTGACAAGGCCGACCAACTCCGGATAGTTGGTTAGGGTTGCCAGCGGGGGCGCGGTCGCGCCATTCGGGTTGCCTGTCGTCGCTGTGGGGTAACCGCTATTGTTGAATCCGGTTGTCATGGGGCGACGGTACTCGCCGCCAAAGCTGAAGGAGTGCTTGCCGTGCGACCATCGCAACGTATCCGAATAGTCCCAAAGCGGACTGGTGTTTGCAAAATCGAAACCCGTGCCCCAGAAGCCGGTAGCATTGGCTCCTGGCGTGTACTGGATGGGATAAACCTTTCCATTGGCGGGGTTCGTGCCTCCGTTAATCAAGAAAGATTGAGCGACTGCAGAGCTTGCGGGATCTTTGAGATTGGCCCACGGCGCAGAGGCCCACTCTGAACTGTAATTCACTCCGAAGCGTGCTTCATTGACGATGTTGGCCGTAATCGTCGATGTGCCGTTGAACGTAAATACTTCCGGTCTCCGCCGAAATGGAGCGTTTGGTCCACCTTCCCATGCTGACGGAGTTCCGACGCTGTCGGCGGCCTCGTAAGTCCACTGTCCATTGATGCGGTTGCTCTTGTTGATATTGTGATCGATCTTCAGATTGATCTGCTTGCGGTTATTGTAGTCGGCCGGGGTCTGGACAACGCCAATCGAGGCGTTGGTACTTGTGCTGCCATGCGCGGGGCGCAGCCACCGTTGCGCCGCCGTGTTCAGACCGTCTCCAACATTCAGGATGCCGTAGTTGTCGGCGCGGGGCATCAGCGAGATGATTCTTTGGACGTAACCCGTACTATCGGAGTTGGGACGCGTTGTATCCCACGCGAGACCGTTGTTCGGCAATACGGCTATTCCTCCCGGACAATCGGCCTGAGTAAATGGGGATCCGTTGGTCTTGATATTTCCGAAAATGCTAAAGCACCGCAGGTTTCCGGTATACGGTGTACCGTTGGTATTGAAATCAGGCCTTCTCGGAGTCCCATCAAATTCCACGGACTGATAGGTTCCAGTGGTGCTGCCTGTAAAGGTCACCGGAGGTGGCGCCGCAGCGTTTCCTGGATTCCATTGCTCCCAGTATCGGAAAATGCCCTGACGCGCCGTGTCGGTCCACACCGTGTTCGTAATCAACGTGCGGGAATTATTGAATTGCTGGTCATAAAGCACAAAGAAAAACGTTTTGTTCTTCTTGATCGGACCGCCAACAGAAATACTGCCCTCCTGAATATTCCGCCAGTCGGGATTGGTCCTGTTTAGGACCGCGACGCCATTCTGCAATGTCGCAGTGTGGTTGTTGAGCCATGAGTTGGCATTGAGTGCGGTGTTCTGAACATTCCAGACCGCGCTTCCCGTGTACTTGTTGGTTCCCGATCGCGTTTGAATCTGGACCTGGGCATTCCCGCGGCCAAGTTCTGCATCCACCGGAGCGAGGATCAACCGGATTTCTCCAACCAGGTCCGGATTGACGACCGTGGTCGTGAACGTCTGGTAGCCCCAGAAACCGGCGGAGTCTCGCGAACTGTTGGTGCTGAGGCCATTGATGGTCGCATTTACCGAGTCGAGTCCCATCCCGCCGACTGTCCCGCCGCCGGCGCCACCAATCGCAGTGGTACCTGCGCGGAAACCCGGGAGAACCCCCAGAAGGTCGAGCACGTTGTTTCCAACGATGGGCAGATCGCGAACTCTTTGCTCAGTCAGCACGTTGCCCACGGAAGCGGCCGATTCCTGGATCGAGTTTTCACTCGTGGTGGCGACCGTCACGACCTGGCCCGGTGCCGCACCAACCTGCATGACAATGTCGATGCGGATTTGAGCCGTCGTTCCTACCTGAAAATCCTTCTGAACGGCCTGCCGGAAGCCTGTGAGGTCGCCCGTCAATTTGTAAGTTCCCGGCAGTACGCTGGGGAAACTGTATGCGCCGGATTCATTTGTCAGCCTCGAGTCGACGACCCCGGTCTGCGTATTGGTCAGCGTGATGGTCACTCCAGGAATCAACGCCTTGGTGGTGTCTTGTACGACGCCACCCACCGAACCATTATTGGCCTGCGCATAAGCGCTGTTTGCGGTCAGCACAGTCGAGAGCAGAACTAGAATTAAAACTGCAAAAAGTTTTCGCACGTAATTTTCCCCCCAGGAAATTTTCAAGTAAGGAACTATCGAAGCGTAGAGCTGCCGGGTGGAGCTTACTTGGATGGTTCGCCGCCTTGCATTGATGACAGATGGAAATCCTCTCCCCTGCCACCTTAAACCACAGCCGAACAACGTGTCTGTACTACCCCATGGTGCGTTCTTATGACGCACTTTATTTTTTGTAAATGTGGCGACATAAAATCACTTGTATCCACCAATGTCAAACCGAAACTTGGTTAGTCCGGCCGATAGAGGCTCAGATACTTCAATTGGTTAAGCAGGTTTTTGGAACGAATCCTCTTCATCGGACTTTGACAGTGTTTTGGGATTTCAAATAACCCTTGTCGTGCTAGGATCGCGCCTCGAATTATCAATCATCAGACTCCTCTGACGTTTGCACCAATTCGCACGCACAGAAATTACATACAGAACATTGAGCAAGGAGAAGACGTGAGCAGAAAGCTAAAGCTGATCCTATTGAGCTGCACCGGATTGTTGAGTCTCGCGGCGCTGGTTTTGGGCCAGGGTAGCGGTGCTCCCCCGGGCCACGAACTCGAGGGGAAGCGACTTTTCGAAGACGCGACATTCGATGGCAACGGCCGCACTTGTAAAACGTGTCATAGCCTGAACACTGGAACCGTTTCGCCCGAAGACGCCCAGAAGTTATTCAAACGAAATCCGAACGATGTCCTGTTTATCCACGATGGCAGCGACGACGGTCTGGGTGGCGGCAGCACCCGGATGCGCAAGGACGCGACTGTACTCGTCACGATTCCACTTCCAGCCAATGTCTCGATTGCCGGCTCGACTGCAAGATCCGTCGTTCTCCGACGCGGCATTCCGACCTTACAAAATACGCCGGCCCTCGATCCCGTATTGATGTTGGATGGTCGCCAGCCCACCCTTGAAGCACAGGCGACGGGTGCGATTCATGACCACGCTCAGGGCGCAACGCCGTCGACGGCTGATCTGCACGCTATTGCCGAGTATCAGAAGACAAATGCGTTTTACAGTTCGCCCGCAGTGCGAAGATTTGCTTTGGGAGGCCCAGCCCCGGCGCTGCCGTCCGGAAATACTGCCTCTGAAAAGCGAGGCCGCCGCTTCTTCGAAGATGTCCCTCCGAACCCGGCCGACGGATTTACGTCCGGACTCTGCGCGCATTGCCACAGTGGGCCGCTATTGAACCAGACCAATGAATTCGCGAAGGATTTCATTGGTCTGCCGATTCCCAAGGGGCAGCGGTTCATCGGGATCAATGTTTCCGAATTCAACGACATGGGAAATCCAGTCCATGAGTTCGTATTCGATAAAGGCACACCTTTCGAGTTTCACACGTTCAGCCCGGATCCAGGCCGTTCGTTGATTACCGGAGTCAGCGGCGCCGCCAGCCTGTTTACCACTGGCGACCCGACAACTCTTCTTCTGAATTTGAATGCATTCAAGATTTCGCAATTGCGCGGCGTCCGCAGCACAGCGCCGTATTTCCACGATAACTCCGCCAAGAGTCTTGAAGCCGTTGCCGATCACTATGCGAGGTTCTTTAAACTTGTGACAGGCGGGGCACTTGTCCTGACCGCTCAGGATCAGCAGGACATGGTCGCGTACATGAAACTGCTCGACTAAGGACACTCTTTCATCAGCGGCCGCCTCAGAGCGGCCGCTGATGGAAAACGGTCTTGTGCAGCGTGACAAACGTGCAAGTCTTTCATCCACATATCCGCTTTGTAGGCGCGGTCTGTGACCGCGCGCGATGCCTACGTCTCATTCTGACGTTTCTTGTGGCAACGTGCCCGGTGCTCGTGTCCCAGGACCGTAATGGAAGCGTGTCCGGTACAGTCGTCAATACCTATACTCAGGCTCCCGTATCCGGCGTCAACATCCAGATCCCTGGTATCGCTCAAAGCGAAACCGATGAAACCGGGCGATTCCGCATCGTTAATGTTCCTCCCGGAAGGTACATGCTTCAGGCAGTTCGCAGCGGCATGACTGCGGTGCCATCCGGACGATCTTCCGAGACGATCATTGTTGCATCGGGGGAGGATGTCCGAGATGTTCGATTGCAAATGGCGCCATTTGGCGTCGTCCGCGGCCATATCCGTGATGATCGCGGAAACCCACTGCCAGGTGTCTCTGTTCAAGCAATGGTACTTAGCTATCAGCAGGGCCGGCGCGTCTTCAAGGAGCCGTCGCTTGCAGCCGGAATCCTGAATTCCTCAGCGGAAACGGATGAGAATGGCGAGTATCGACTGGAATTGCCGTCCGGTGCGTATTACGTGCTCGGGCAAATGCGATCCCCCGAGGTTCGTGACGAAAGTGCGGTTCGCGTCCTGGGAGGTGCGCAGAAGATTTACTATCCCGGAACTCCGGAAGCGGCGTTTGCCACTCCCGTTGAAGTCCGCGGGGAAACCGCGGGAGTCGATTTCGTTTTGGCGGCGGCGCTGGCCACGCACAAAGTCTATGTCCGAGTGGAAGGAATCGCTCAGGCTTCTCGAAACTTCATGCCTGCGGGCGCGCAGATCGCAGAACTGCGAGATCGATTTTCCCTGGAACGCTTTCCAATCGTGGGTCCTCTGAGCCGAGGCGGTGGACCGGCTTCGCAGGGTATGGTCATCGATGCCGTGCCCAATGGATCCTATGACCTTTATATCGATGGCGTGATGGAAGGAGGTGCTCGGGGCCGGGGCATGACGAGCATCGATATGAGAGGCGAAGACCTTCACGATGTCGTTGTTGCTCTCCAGCCCGCGCAGGATATCGCCGGCCGTGTTGCCGGAGCCGATTCAGCAAAGCAGATTTCGTTTTCAGGATTGACAGTAGTGCTGGGCAATCGTTCGGTGAGCGTGGATCCGAATGGCGTATTTGTGATTCCTGCCGTTCTTACCGGGTCCTATCCCGTGACCGTGGAAGGACTGCCTGCAGAGACATACATTGCAGACATCCGTTACGGGGGGAACAGTCTTCACGAGACTGCACACAACGTGAATGGTCCTGAACTTGAGGCCGGACTCAGCGGTACACCTCTGCAGATTCTCGTGGCGACCAACGGAGGTGCTATCGACGGTGTGGTTGAGCAGCGGGAAGCGGCGGCAGGAGCAACCATCGTTCTGGTACCCAATTCTTCACGCCGGTTCATACAGAGCTATTACAAGACCACGCTCGCTGGCCCCGCCGGGTCGTTTTCGTTCAGAGGAGTGCCGCCTGGCGTCTATCAGCTCTTCGCATGGGAGAGCGTTCCGGACACTGCATGGCTGAATCCCGAATTCATGACACGCTGGGAAGGTCGCGGGCAGGTTGTCTCGGTTGAGGCCGGAGGCAGCGTGAACGTGCGGCTTCGCCTATTCTCAAAAGACGACTAATGGGTGCTATCGGGATCGAACCGGGGGAAATCGATTTCGACGATCAAGCCACCATCCGCCGCATTCATCGCGCGGATCTTGCCTCCATTGGCGGCTACAGCCCGGTGGGCAATTGCAAGACCGAGTCCCGATCCTTCGTTCATGGTTCCTTGCTTCGTCTGGACGCGACGGAAGGGCAGAAATATCTCCGAGAGCATGGCCGCCGGTACGCCGGGCCCCAGATCCCGAACTCGAATGACAGCTCGATTGAGTTCATGTCGGACGGATACGTCGACGGCAGTTCCCTCGAGAGTGAACCGAACGCCATTGCGGATGACGTTCTCGATGGCACTGCGGAGCAGTTCTTCGGAGCCGTGAACCCTGCATTCATAGGATGCTGAAACTTCGACACGACGGGATTGCGCACGTGCTTCGAAGTCCGCATCGGTGACGACCTCATGTACCAGAGCTGTCAGGTCGACGGATGATGCCGTCGCCGCGTGGCTTCCACTCTCGATGCGAGAGAGCGTGAGCAGTTGACCGATCATGTCATCGAGGCGCCGGGCCTCCAACGCGATACGATCCAGATGTTCGGGTAGTTCCACCCCGTTTGCCCTTCGCGCTAATCCCAGGGCGACGAGCAATCGCGACAAGGGCGAACGCAACTCGTGGGAGACATCGCCTAGCAGTCGCTTGTGTCCGCCCACCAGCGATTCCAGCCGCTCCGCCATTCGATCGAAGTCTCGGCCGAGCTCACCGATTTCGTCGCAGCGATCGCGAAGGCCCTCCGGCGCCCGGGCGGCGAGATTCCCGACAGCAATGGCCTCTGCTGCTCTCCGCAATTCAAACAGCGGCGACGTGATGTGACGCGTGAGCATGAAGCAGATGAGACCGCTGATACCGATGGCAAGAATTGGAATTAGGGACGCAGCCACCCCTAACCTGCCGGAGCTCGGTATGAGAACGGCCGCCGGTAGAACGATTGCAATGCCGACGAATATTACAGTTAGAAAGGACGACAGAAGAATCTTAAGAAACAGACTTCGCATACAGGTACCCCGTTCCGCGAATGCCTTTGATACGGTCCGTGCCGTCCTTCAGGCATCCGATTTTTCTGCGTAGATTGCAGACATGCGTGTCGATGCTGCGGTCGTAAGGCGAGAACTCACGACCCAGTACTGTTCGCACCAGGTCTTCGCGAGTGACCACTGTGCCTGCGACTTTCATCAATACTTCAAGTAAGTCGAATTCAACCGCCGTCAGCTCAAGTGGCTTTCCGTCACGATTAACGGCTCGAGTCGATGCGGTCAATTCGATATCGTCCACAGCGAGAGGTTTTGAGGTCGCAGAGCCCGAGGTTTCCGACCGCCGAAGAATGGCGCGAATACGCGCCGCCAGTTCCGAAGGATCGTAAGGCTTGGGGAGGTAATCGTCGGCGCCCAGTTCAAGTCCAAGGACGCGGTCGTGCGTATCGCCGCGGGCCGTCAGCATGAGGACGGGCGTGCGGGAACGCGCTCGAATCCGGCGCAGCACATCGAACCCACCAAGGTCCGGCATCATCACGTCCAACATGATGAGCGCATAAGATCCGGATAACGCGAGTGCAATGCCTTGACTCCCATCCGCGGCTCGATCGACTGCGAAACCTTCGCCGCTTAGAAATCGTGCAACGAGCGTGCACAGCTCCGTATCGTCATCAATGATCAGAATGCGATTCACAAGGCCCCATTGTAGGCGTTCGCGGTTCTTCGGATGCGTCAAGAATTGTCAATACTTGTCTTGACCATTCTTAACCTCCGCTCCGGAACGCTACCTCTATATTGGCTTCACTGGAGGGAGATCGATGAAACGTTACTTCGTATTCATTCTGACTGTTCTGCTGGCCACGGTGACGACCGCTTCATCTCAACAGATCGAGTGGAAAGACCCGTCATCACACACGGTGAAGTTCGTAACCGTCGACAAGGACGTGCAACTCGAGGTTCTCGACTGGGGTGGGTCCGGCAGACCGCTCGTTCTGTTGGCGGGGCTCGGAGGCACGGCCCACGTGTACGACGACCTTGCCCCGCTGCTGACTCCGCGATACCGCGTCGTCGCCATCACACGCCGCGGTCATCGAGGCTCTTCTGCGGCTAACACGGGCTATGAATTCGCGCGACTGGCCGAGGATGTCATTCGCGTGATCGATGCCGTGGGTGTGAGTCGGCCAATCGTGATTGGCCACTCCTTCGCTGGAGAAGAGATGCATGTCCTGGGCGCGCGTTACTCCGAGAAGATTGCCGGCCTCGTGTATCTGGATGCGGCGTTCAATCGCGGAGACGATTCCGACAGCGAGGCCTATAATGCCGTTGCGCGAACCCTCCCCGGTACTCCGGGCCCGGAGCCACGAGACCGCGCGTCGTTCGCTGCCTTGCGAACTTACCTGGAGAGTGCGCAAGGAGCCGCTGGGCCCGAGGCGTTTCTGCGCACCCGGTACACCACCAACCCTGACGGAAGCATCGTTGGCGTGTGGGCCCCCGACCTTCCGGTTCGTCAGGAGATAACAAAGGCAATGCAGGCTGCCTATAGCGCATACCACCCGGAACCTATCCGTGTGCCGGCGCTTGCCATCTACGCCGTCCCGAAATCGGTGGATGACCTGATGCGGCGCGGCAGTTCCGATAGAACACGGCTTCCGCAGGACTTCATCGCGAAAACCGCCGAAGACCCGGCCCTTCGTGAGCGCGTAGAGAAGCTGTACCAGTTAACGCGCACACGGGTTGATGATCATGAGAAATGGTTCAAGATGTTCGCGCCAAAAGCGCAGCTGGCCGAGATTTCGGCTCCCCATTTCCTCTTCATCACCAACCCGACCGAAGTCGTGCGGCAATTTGAAGCATTCGTCGCATCGCTGCCGGAAAGACAATGATGGCCGAGCCATCCTCCATCATTCATACGTCATTAGATCGCCGGGCTGGCAGTCCAGAGCTTCACACAACGCTTCCAGTGTCGAAAAGCGAATCGCCTTGGCCCGATCGTTTTTCAGTACCGAGAGATTGACCAGCGTGATATCGATGCGGTTGGCCAGTTCCGTCAGCGTCAAACTTCGGGCTTCCAGCAGTTCATCCAGATGAAAGGTGATTTGCCGCGGTTCGGCGCGGCCCCGTGTCCGCGTCACACCAACCCCTCGACGTCCTTCTGAAGGCGAACGCCATGCGAGAAGACCTGCGCCAGAATCAGCAACAGCAAGGCAATGCCCAGGGAGCCGTTGGTCAAATACCAGGGCTGAGTTTCCGCAATAATGGGGCCGAAATTATTGAGTGCCGTGTAAAAAGACACTTCTTCAGTGAGCACTGGAAGAAAGCTGTGGTACACCCACATGGCGCCGAATAGGACGGCAATCCAGCGCAGTCGCCACACGTTGTCTTGAATGAATGGTGTGACCGGTTCCACCCGGCTTTTCCATGCCGACAACACCATGCTTCGCAGCATCCATGCAAGCGCAAGAAGAAACAGGTCGTCTGGTATCGTCATTACACGGAGCAGGAGTTTGGCAGCGGTATTGGTAGGATGGACTTCAGCCGCAACCCCTAAAAAGACCGGCAATACTCCGGGAGGAAGCTGCAGCTGAAGATCCGACGGTCCCACTGAGATGTATTCGAAATAGAGCTTCGAATTGCGCGCCTGGATGACCTTGGGACTGATTCCCTCGGACCAGGAGCGACGTGGGAATATGTGGACGTCGAGCGCTTCCAGCGCCGTTTGTGCGGCGATCGCAACGACTACCAGAAGAGAGAACCAGTAGAACAACCGTCGGAGAGTTTCGTTTGGAGCCGGGGTTTTCAATGTGTCGTTTGACATTTCAGCCTCCTGAAGTATTATCGATTAACGATGTTATTGATTAACGATAATATCGATTATCGTTAATGTCAATATCGTTCGATTTTCAGTGGCAGGGTTAAGGAGAAACTTGCAGCCCCTTGCCAACCCCACTAGAATTCACGCCTGGCACAACAGTCCATTCATTCCGGGCATCAAGACAGGGGAAAACTATGCGTATACCGATGCATCGCTTCCAGTACACCAAGCTGACGAAGGATCAGATCGCGACAAAACTCAAAACGGCTGAAGGCGGCCCTAAGAGTGCTTCGCCCTTCTCAAACGTGCTGAATGGCAAGACGCTGAAGATCGTCACGAACGACGGCCCGACTCTCGAATACAGGTTCGCTGCAAACAAGCGGCTGACCCTCACCGAAGGCGGCAAGCAGGTCACTGCCGGATACGGTGAACTTACCCTGAACCAGAGGGTATTCTTCTCGCACCTGATTCCCGGCGAGCAGAAGGGCTACAACGTCTTCATCGATCAGAAGACCAACCTCGCAACGGTGTTCGAGGTATGGACGTCGAGTGGTATCAAACAAGGTGCCGGCGCCAACGAGTTCACGCTCGATGACCGTGAAGTCCAGCGGCAGATCTATTTCGGATATGTCGACAGTGGAAAGGCGGCTCCGGAGAAACTTCATCACTACACCAACCGAATGACCGGCAAAGGAATCCACTGGACGCAGGATACCGGCATTGAGACGTTGGAACTCTACGCATCGGTGGCCAACACCAACTTCGTCGAACTGACACGGCATATCGACGACCTGAGTTACGTCTCCACGTCAGACTACGTGCTGGCGGATGACCGGACCGTCATCTACAACAGAACCGAGTGCGAATTCTCCGGCATCCATACCTGCTTTGTGGCCGATCTCTATAGCGTCAAGCAGGTCGGAGTGCGCTTCGGCTTCAACGACAAGGATGAGCTCGAGTACTACATGTTCAAGGGCGACGGTGAAGTCGTCGGACAACTGGCCTATCTCGAAAACTTCGATGATCATGGCATCCGGCCAATGTTCGCTCCGGCGCCACGTCCCGCGCCTGTGGGAGGTCCGGCCCCAGCTCCAGTTCTACCGGCGAAAGGAGCGCGGACCACGTATCGTCCCGTCAGAACATTCGCTCATATGACGGACGAAGAGGTGCACCATGCAGCGATTCAGCGAACTTCTGTCTTTGGCGTCGTTACCGGAACCGGCGCCGGCGCTGCACAACCCGCGCCGCCGCAAGGGCTGGGAACCGGCAACAATCTTCCCTTCTCGGACATCCTCGTGGGCAAGGAATTCACTCTGCGCTTCGACAACGGCGGCCCGGTGCGCGACTATCGGATCAAGGAGATGTTCAAGCTGCAGTATCGCGACCGCAGCGACAACGTGTGGCACGATGCCGATTACCGCGCCTACGAAGGCGACGACAACCTCGCCTGGTTCGGTCACATGATCGCGGACAGCAAGCCTCGCGCCAGCGTTCAGGTGGCTGTGGACTTCACCAACGGGCTCGCCACAAGCATCGAGTCCCACATGGGTACGCCCTACTACGGCAACGAGACCTCCTATCGCGCCATCTTTGGCGTGGCGGAAATGGCAGGCCCATCAAGCTTGGAAGCACCGCTTTACGTTCGGCATCAACTGACAGATGAGTTGGTCGGGCACGCCTTCTCGTGGTCCTACTCCGACCAGACGACTTCCATGCACATCTATTCCTCGCCGCATTCCATGTCGTGGGTGATCTTCACAGGCGCCCAGGCTTTGGGAGCGGAGTGGTGCTCGCCCTGCGTATACGTGAAATTGCGCCCGGGCGTGTACATCTTCTGCCAGAACGAAGAAGCGTGTAATGGCGCCCAGATGATTGAATTGCTCAACACCAAGGCCTCGCATGACTGTGGCTTCACGTACAACGGCGGCGCCAGGGGCGTCAGCCTCGGTGTGACCGGCGCGATCGGTCGTCACATCGGCAAGTTTGACATCGTGGGCTTGTACGGGCCGAAGAGGAGGAATGCGTAATGAATATTCTCCGTCGTTCCTTCATTTGGAAAATGGGACTCGGCGCTTCAGGTGCGCTGGCAGCGACCGCGGCTTTGGGTGTGTCCAATGAAGATGCCAGCACGACCGATAACCCGGCGTTGCGAGCAGCTTTGCTGGAAGAGGAGAAAGCGCTCCGCAAGCTTCATCAGGCCTTCGAGCATGCGATGGACAAGGGACTGCATGAAGAAGTAATCGGTATGTTTGCCGCTGATATTGAAGGCACTGAAGGTGCCGAGGTTGTATTCAACGGCGGCATCTTCAAGAGTCGCAGCCACGGAGTGAGCCGTTTGTATCGCGATCGCTTCCCGGCGGGGAAGACCGGCCGCAGGATGGAGCCGGCGCCAGGCTTCGAGCTCACTGCGGACCAGCAACGCGACAGCGTGGAAGTGTTGCCGGATCTTCGGTCCGCGAAAGCCGTGTTCCCCTATTCGATCCAGGTGGGCATCCCGTTCGAGACCGAGACATCGCTTGCCGCCATGGCCCGCCTGCATGGCGAAGGCGTGCGGACATGGTGGGAAGGAGGCGTCTACCGCGTCCATTATCGGAAAGATGTGGCGGGCCACTGGAAGATCAGTCGACTCGAATACGACATGCTGTCCCGCGCCGACTATCGCTCTGGCAAGAGCTATGCGCAACCGATTTCCGTATCGCGCTTTGCCACGCGCTTTCCGGCGGATCCACAGGGTCCCGACGACCTGATATAGGCGCCCTCCAGGTTAGTGGCGGAAGTAATTTTCCCGTTGCGGGATTACTACCTCGCGCCAGGCGCAGGTCCGGCCGGCGCGCCGGGGCCGCGTCCACCAGCAGGAGCGGCATTGATCTGGCCTTCGTCCCAATGCTCGTCGGCTTTGCCGTCGACGAACCGCCACATGTCGAAATGGGTGGTCGTGTAGGTCTGCCCCGGATTGCGCGGGTCCGGCCGTGTGCTGACCGAGGCCACGCACACGATGTCATTGCCCTGCGTCGTCACGGCGACGATCTTGGTGCTCCATTCCTTGGGATCGGTGGGAATCGGACGACCGGCGCCGCGGGCCCCGAACGCCTTCATCACGGTGTCGCGTCCCGACGCGAACCCGGGGTTGTGCTGGATGTAGCGCTCGGTCAGCCACTTGTCAGCCTCGTTCCAGTGCCCGTAGGCGAGCAGGTCGATGACGATATGCATCGCCGCCTGCTTGTAGAGGGCTTTTCCCGATCGCAGCGATTGCGCGATGTGCACATCGACAGGCCCGCCCGGTTGC